>JGI24770J26754_10001134_pt1 | contig 19103 bp, 19 predicted proteins | sample LakOneMetagenome_FD_26754 | JGI IMG/M metagenome (IMG submission 26754) | reverse complement strand
GCCAGCGTAGCTCAGTTGGCTAGAGCAGCTGATTTGTAATCAGCAGGTCGTGGGTTCGAGTCCCTCCGCCGGCTCTTCGTAAAACCATCACAGCAATGTGGTGGTTTTTTTTATGAATTATTTTTAAATAAAAAAATCCGTCTAATTTTATATTAGACGGATTTAATTTTTATTCAATAAGAAAATTACTTTCTTTTAATTACTCGTTCTACGGCTTCCACAATAGCTTGATTGTTTAGCTTGTATTTATCCATTAATTGTTCTGGAGTTCCACTTTCGCCAAACGAATCTTGTACGGCAACAAATTCTTGTGCAGTTGGATTGTTCAATGCTAATGTTCTGGCAACACTTTCACCTAAACCACCAAGTATGTTGTGCTCTTCTGCAGTAACTACACAGCCTGTTTTTCCAACCGATTTTAGAATTGCTTCTTCGTCTAATGGTTTAATAGTGTGAATATTAATTACTTCAGCAGAAATACCTTTTGCTTCTAATGCTTCTGCAGCAATTAGGGCTTCCCAAACTAAATGACCAGTTGCAATGATGGTAACATCAGTTCCTTCGTTTAATAGAATTGCTTTTCCAATAACAAATGGTTCGTCAGCAGGAGTGAAGTTAGGTACCACTGGACGTCCAAAACGCAAATAAGCCGGACCATGATGATCGGCCAAAGCTAAAGTTGCCGCTTTGGTTTGATTGTAATCACACGTATTGATTACTGTCATTCCAGGTAACATTTTCATCAAACCAATATCTTCTAATATTTGGTGGGTTGCGCCATCTTCACCAAGNGTTAAACCCGCATGAGAAGCACAAATTTTTACATTTTTATCAGAATAGGCTACCGANTGTCGAATTTGATCATAAACTCTTCCTGTAGAAAAGTTGGCAAAGGTTCCGGTAAATGGAATTTTACCACCAATGGTTAATCCAGCTGCAATACCAATCATGTTAGCTTCTGCAATTCCAATTTGGAAAAAGCGTTCTGGATGATTTTTTTTGAAATCGTCAAACTTTAATGAACCAATTAAATCGGCACATAAAGCCACAACATTTTCGTTTTTTTGTCCCAATTCGGTCATTCCTGCACCAAATCCAGAACGGGTATCTTTACTTCCTGTGTTTGTATATTTTTTCATAATTCTAGTAGTCTCCTAAAGTTTCTGGGTTTTGTTCTAAAGCATTTGCTAATTGTTCATCACTTGGTGCTTTTCCATGCCATGCATGCGTATGCATCATAAAATCGACACCATTTCCCATTTCGGTATGTAGTATTACACAAACCGGTTTTCCTTTTCCTGTTCTTGATTTAGCTTCATTCATTCCGCCAATTATAGCTTCAATATTGTTTCCTTCGGTTATTTCTAAAACATCCCAATCAAAAGCTTCAAATTTAGCTTTCAAATTGCCCATGTTCAAAACGTCTTTAGTAGAACCATCAATTTGTTGACCATTATAATCAACCGTTGCGATTAAATTATCTACTTTTTTAGCAGAAGCATACATAATCGCTTCCCAGTTTTGACCTTCTTGCAATTCGCCATCACCAGTAAGAGCAAAAACTAAATGGTTGTCGTNGTTCAGTTTTTTAGCTTGAGCAGCACCAATAGCTACAGACAATCCTTGTCCCAACGAACCAGAAGCCATGCGAATTCCTGGCAAACCTTCATGTGTTGTGGGATGTCCTTGCAAACGCGAGTTCAATTTTCTAAAAGTAGCCAATTCTGCTACAGAAAAATAACCGCTACGTGCTAAAACGCTGTAAAAAACTGGAGAGATATGTCCGTTAGAAAGGAAGAAAATATCTTCTCCAATTCCGTCCATATCAAAACCTTCTTTACGGGTCATGATGTTTTGATACAGTGTTACTAAAAATTCGGCACAACCCAAAGAACCTCCGGGATGACCTGAATTTACAGCATGTACCATGCGAAGAATGTCTCTTCGAACTTGTGTTGTTAAATCGTGTAGTTGTTTAATGTCAGACATTTTTGTAGTTAATTAGTATTCGTTGTCAAAAGTAAATCTATTTTTTTGGGGAGGCAAAACATTTTATGATAAGTTATCAATAATCCATTCTAATAATTATGTAAGGAGTTTGCTTTATTCTGTAAAGAAGAAAGGGCATTAAGAGGGTATTTTTACAACATTAAAAATGAAAGCTATGGAAAACTCAAAAAAAATATTTTATCTAGACGATGATATGGATGATTTAGGTTTCTTTAAAGAAATAGGCGATGGGTTAGGCTATAATGTTACCATGTTTTTAGACGGAAAATTGATGCTAAGAACGCTTGAAATGATTACGGAAATGCCTGAAATAATTATTTTAGACATTCATATGCCTGTGCTTAATGGGGAAGAAATTTTAGAGATCATAAAAAAAGATGACAAATTGAAAGACATTCCGATTATCATGATTTCTGGTGCTTATCCTAAAAAATTGGTGAAGAATTACAATAAAATGGGACTGAAGTATCTTTTGAAAAGAAATAATTATAAAGAATTCAAAGAAGCAATAATCAATATATTAGACGATGTGTTATTGGAAAAACAGAAATCAGAAAACATAGTAAATTAGCCTTTTTTGCTCTAATCTACAACTAGCTTTCAAACCAATGAAGGCTAGTTTTTTAATGTAATTTCATAAATACTTATTAAAAATTACTATTTCATCAACGTAATTTCATAAATCAGAATATCTTTGTCGCTTCAAATTATTTTATGAAATTCGATTTATTACAAAAAGACGCCAATTCAAAGGCAAGGGCTGGGAAAATAACCACCGATCACGGAGTTATTGAAACCCCTATCTTTATGCCAGTTGGAACTGTTGCATCTGTAAAAGGAGTGCACCAACGCGAACTAAAAGAAGAAATTAATCCCGATATTATTCTAGGAAATACCTACCATTTATACTTGCGTCCGCAAACTGAAATTCTTGAAAAAGCAGGCGGTTTACATAAGTTTATGAATTGGGATCGCAATATTTTAACCGATTCGGGTGGTTATCAAGTATATTCACTTTCCGCCAATAGAAAAATTAAGGAAGAAGGGGTAAAATTTAAATCACATATTGATGGGTCATATCATTTTTTCACACCCGAAAATGTGATGGAAATTCAACGTACTATTGGTGCTGATATCATTATGGCTTTTGACGAATGTACGCCTTATCCATGTGATTATCGCTACGCACAACGTTCTATGAAGATGACGCACCGTTGGTTAGACCGATGCATTAATCATTTGGGAAAAGTGCCAACTAAATATGGGTATGACCAAGCTTTCTTTCCAATTGTGCAAGGAAGTACTTATAAAGATTTACGAATGCAATCGGCCGAATATATTGCCAATTCGAATCAAGTAGGAAATGCCATTGGCGGTTTGTCTGTTGGCGAACCTGCTGAAGAAATGTATGCCATGACCGAAGTTGTGTGTGATATTCTTCCAGAAGATAAACCACGTTATTTAATGGGCGTTGGAACACCTATAAATATTTTAGAAAATATTGCTTTAGGTGTTGATATGTTTGATTGTGTGATGCCGACACGTAATGCAAGAAACGGAATGTTGTTTACGGCTAATGGCACCATTAATATTAAAAATAAAAAATGGGAAGACGATTTTTCACCATTAGATGAAATGGGAATCACTTTTGTAGATACCGAATATACCAAAGCCTATTTGCGCCATTTGTTTGCTGCCAATGAATATTTAGGAAAACAAATTGCTACGATTCACAATCTTGGATTTTATATGTGGTTGGTTCGTGAAGCTAGAAAACATATCTTAGCAGGAGATTTTAGAGTTTGGAAAGAAATGATGGTCAAACAAATGAGTCAACGTTTATAAAAATACGATGCTAAAAATAATTGACAAATACATTTTAAAGCGCTATTTAACCACTTTTGCAGTGATGTTGCTGATGTTTATTCCAATTGGAATTACAATTGACGTATCTGAAAAGGTGAATAAGATGATTGAAAATCATGTTCCTTTTAGTGCTATTGCTCAGTATTATGTTGATTTTACCATTTATTTTGCCAATTTACTTTTTCCAATATTTCTGTTTTTGTCGATTATTTGGTTTACTTCCAAACTCGCTAATAATACTGAAATTATCGCTATTTTAAGCTCTGGAATTTCATTTACACGATTTCTTCGACCTTATATTATTGGNGCCACTTGCGTTTCTATTTTTGCNTTAATTATGGGCTTTTTCTTGGTTCCAAAAGCGAGTGAAGGGTTTAAGAANTTNAGGTATCGTTACCTTATTGGAAATGGTGTGGAAGAAATGAAAGACCGAACCGATGTGTACCGTCAAATAAATAATGAAGAATANATTTATGTAAGTAATTACAACTCCGATTCTAAAATGGCGTTTAACTTTTCCATGGAACGATTTGAAAAAGATAAACTAAAATACAAAGTTTCTGCCAGTAGAATTAAGTGGAACGCTAAAGACAGTAGTTACACTTTATTTGATTATAAGAAACGAAAAATAGGAGAATTTAATGATGTTATTCAGGCTTTACCTAAAAAAGACACTATTTTTAAATTTGATTTAGAAGATTTAACACCTGTAGTTTATATCGCTGAAACCCTTTCTTATGGCGATTTACTTCGATTTATTGAAAAAGAAAAAGAACGTGGTTCTACTAATATTAATGTGTATTTAGTAGTGCTTTATAAAAAGTACAGTATTCCAGTTTCGGCCTTTATCTTAACCATTATTGCGGTGGCAGTTTCTTCGATGAAGCGTCGAGGCGGAATGGGAATTAACTTGGCTATCGGAATTTTATTGGCTTTTGCTTTTGTGTTTTTAGATAAAGTATTTGGCGTTTTAGCNGAAAAGTCGAGTACGCCGCCTATAATTGCGGTTTGGATTCCGAATATTGTTTTCGGAATATTAGCCATTTATTTGCTGCGGAATGCTAAGCGATAATACTAAAAGCTATTTGCATCTTCATTTGATAGTATTCATATGGGGGTTTACAGCTATCTTGGGCAGGCTAATCACCCTTGATGCTTTGCCACTAGTGTGGTTTAGAATGTTGTTTGCGGTTTTTTTTATTTTTGTCTTCATCAAAATAAAAAAGATTTCTGTTAAAATCCCAAAAAGAATCCTTCTTAAATTTTTAGTAGCCGGATTAGTGATAGCCTTGCATTGGTTTACTTTTTTTAGAGCCATTAAAGTTTCNAATGTTTCTATAACTTTAGCGTGTNTATCAACCGGAGCTTTTTTTACATCACTTATCGAACCTATTTTCTTTGGAAAAAAAGTCATTTGGTATGAAATCTTCTTCGGATTGATTGTGGTATTCGGACTTTCAATCATATTCAATGTAGAAGGACATTATGCAGAAGGAATTGTTTTGGCGTTGACATCTGCTTTTCTATCAGCCTCATTTGCCGTGATAAATAGCAAGTTTGTTAAAGATTATGAACCGACTATAATATCATTTTACGAGCTATCCGGTGGTGTACTTTTCTTTTCAATATTTCTACTGTTTACCAATGGTTTTACAGCTGATTTTTTAAAATTGACTCCTAATGATTTCATGTATTTAATGATTCTGAGTTCGGTTTGTACCGCTTATGCATTTATTGCATCCACAGCAGTGATGAAGTTTTTAAGTCCGTATACCGTAATGCTAACAATAAACTTAGAGCCCATTTATGGAATTATTTTAGCGTTAATCATCTTTGAAGATAAAGAACAAATGAGTCCTTCATTTTACCTTGGAGCTTTAATTATTTTAGCAACAGTAATCGTAAACGGAATCCTAAAAAGCAGAGCAAAAGCAACTTAGCGGTTTGTTTAAAACTTATCGTGTAAAATTACTTTTACAGAACATTTAAAATTTTATATTTGTAGTTCGAATTTTAATTAAAATGCACAAATCCTATGGAATATTTAGATTTTGAGCTTCCTATAAAAGAATTGGAAGACCAGTTAGACAAATGTCAAATAATTGGTCAAGAATCAGATGTTGATGTTACCAATACTTGTAAACAAATCGAGAAGAAGTTAGAAGAAACCAAACGAAAAATATATAAGAATCTAAGTGCTTGGCAACGTGTGCAATTATCACGTCATCCCAACAGACCTTATACGATGGATCACATCAACGCCTTGTGTGGAGATACGTTCTTAGAACTTTTTGGTGACCGTGGTTTTAAAGATGACAAAGCAATGGTAGGTGGTTTAGGTAAAATAGACGGTCAATCGTTTATGGTCGTAGGTCAGCAAAAAGGCTACAACACTAAAACACGTCAATATCGAAACTTTGGAATGGCGAATCCTGAAGGCTATCGAAAAGCNTTGCGTTTGATGAAAATGGCCGAAAAATTCGGAATTCCTGTAGTAACTTTTATTGATACACCTGGTGCTTATCCTGGNTTAGAAGCAGAAGAACGCGGACAAGGTGAAGCTATCGCTAGAAATATTTTTGAAATGTGCCGTTTAAAAGTGCCAATTATTTGCGTTATCGTAGGTGAAGGTGCTTCGGGAGGTGCATTAGGAATAGGGGTTGGAGATCGTGTTTTAATGATGGAAAATACTTGGTATTCGGTAATTTCTCCAGAATCGTGTTCGTCCATTTTATGGAAAAGTTGGGAATATAAAGAGCAAGCTGCAGAAGCATTGAAACTGACTTCAGCCGATATGAAAAAACAAAAATTAGTAGACGATATTATTCCAGAACCACTAGGTGGAGCTCATTATGATAGAGACACTACTTTTAAAACGGTGCAACAATATATTACGAAAGCCTATAACGAATTGAAAGATTTATCAACAACTGAATTAGTAGCTCAGAGGATGGATAAATACAGTAAAATGGGCGAATATAAAGAGTAAAATCTTACAAATTATTAAAAAATCCGTGTCGTCCAAAAACCTTTGACGACACGGATTTTTTTTTGGTTGTTAACAAAAAACATTAAGTTATAAACATTATTTAGTAATAACTAAACTTCACAAAAATTAAAGAATTGGTTACTTTCGCTACATGGAAAATCTCAAGAATATAAACCCAATAAAAGTAGATAAAACTACAATTATCAATTTGGAAAAAGGCAAGCTGCCTCCGCAAGCACTCGACCTTGAGGAAGCGGTCCTAGGCGCCATGATGATTGATAAAAAGGGTGTAGATGAGGTTATTGATATATTACAATCGGATGCTTTTTATAAAGATGCGCACAAACATATTTTTGAAGCTATTTTTCAGTTATTCACAGATTCGCAGCCTATTGACTTGTTAACAGTTTCGGCCCAGTTAAAAAAGAATGCTAAGTTAGATTTAGCTGGTGGCGATTTTTACTTAATTCAACTTACACAAAAAATATCATCTTCAGCACATATTGAGTTTCATTCGCGCATTATTTTACAGAAATATATTCAACGAAGTTTGATTCGAATTTCTTCTGAAATCATTGAAGAATCGTATGACGAAACTACCGATGTGTTTGATTTATTAGACAAAGCCGAATCTAAATTATATGAAGTTACTCAGGGAAACATCAAACGAAGTTCTGAAACGGCTCAGAGTTTAGTAATTCAAGCCAAAAAGCGAATAGAAGAAATTGCGAATAAAGAAGGATTATCAGGAATTGCTACAGGATTTGAAAAATTAGATAAAGTAACTTCAGGTTGGCAACCATCCGATTTGGTTATTATTGCGGCGCGTCCAGGTATGGGTAAAACAGCATTTGTATTGTCTATGGCGCGTAATATGGCTATCGATTTCGGGCATCCAGTAGCGTTATTTTCTCTTGAAATGTCGTCTGTACAATTGATTACGCGTTTGATTTCTTCCGAAACTGGATTGTCATCAGAAAAACTCCGAACAGGAAAATTAGAAAAACACGAATGGGAACAATTGAGTGTTAAAGTTAAAGATTTAGAAAAAGCCCCTTTATTTATAGACGACACGCCTTCCTTATCGATATTCGATTTGCGTGCCAAAGCCCGACGTTTATCATCGCAACATGGCATTAAGTTAATCATAGTCGATTATCTTCAATTGATGACTGCTGGTGGAAATGGAAAAGGTGGCGGAAATCGTGAGCAAGAAATTTCAACTATTTCGAGAAACTTAAAAGCTTTGGCTAAAGAATTGGAAATCCCTGTAATAGCACTTTCTCAGTTGTCTCGTGCTGTAGAAACACGTGGTTCCAGTAAGCGACCGTTGCTTTCCGACTTACGTGAATCGGGAGCGATTGAGCAAGATGCCGATATTGTATCGTTTATTTACCGTCCAGAATATTATAAAATTGAAGAATGGGATGATGATGAGCAATCACCAACAGCTGGTCAAGCCGAATTTATTATCGCTAAACACAGAAATGGTTCGTTAGAGAATGTCCGACTGAAATTCATCGGAAATCTTGGTAAATTTGATAACCTTGAAGAATATGGTAGTGGCTTTGATGATTTGCCTTCCAAAATGAACCTCGACGACAATCCGTTCTTTACCAAGAATCTGCCTTCTGCAAATGAAGCTTTTGGTAGCAATATCAATGCAAATGAAGACGATAGTGATGTTCCTTTTTAAATACTAATCCTGAGAAATCAGGATTTTTTTATTTTAGAAAAAAACACGTATTTTTACGTATAAACAAGTGTTTTTATAACCTTAATTTTACCTTTCCCTAATATTAGTGAAGAAAAATGGTGAAATTTAGATTTGATGTGAGTGATTTGATTGAAATTGTAAAGGTTTTCTTCACAATTTCAGTTATTTTAGCGTTTTTTATTATTTTAATTTTTAATCGTTTTAGAAATAAATATTTAACCCTTACTAAAAATAATTAATTATGGCTCTAAACACAATCACTTTGCAACAAGCTCAAAAATGGGCTCAAAATTGGAGAGAAAATCCCAGTCCAGATGTCTATGCATTTTTAATACCAGAAATTGATATTACACAAGTGATGCAAGAAAAACATACGGTTAATGTTCGATCTTATTTAGGCATTGATGAAAATGGCAAATACAAATTAATGATTGTTGGAGTTGATACTAATGGAAACGATTTAATTGACGATGCAGCCGGTCAATACATCTATGATTTCACCACTGGTTGTCCAAAAGTTTGTGACGTAAACAGTCCGTTATTTAGATTGTAATGTATGTTTAAGATATTTGAATATTCAGCAAATATTATTTTAATCTTAAATTTTATACTTTTTCTTTCTCGATTTAATAAAGAAAGTAAGGCTTATAAAATATTCACAATATATCTAGGTGTAATTGTGATTGTTCAAATCTCCTTGAAAACCTTTATTAAATTAGGATATGAAAACCTAGTACTGTCTCATGCTTATTTTTCTGGACAATTCATAGCACTGAGTTTTTTTTACTTAGTGTTGATGAAATTAAACTATCAAAAAAAAATTATTCAGTGGAATTTAGTAATCACAACAGGCATTGTATTACTATGTTTAAATTTTGATAAAGAGAAATGGTTTAACTTTAATCCAATTGAAATTTTACTAACCTCAATTTCAATCATTGTGTATAGTACTTTTCACTTTTATAATATGTTATCCAACAAAAGAGAGTTTTATTATATTAATTGTGGAATATTGATTTATCTATTTGGAAGTACAGTAACTTTTCTTCCAAGAAATTTACATATGAAACTTGATATCTCATTTTATGAAGTCCTTCAATTTCTAAATGTAATTTTGTATATTTTCTACCTACTCTTTATTTTTATGGAGTGGATAAAATTAGTTAAATCCAAAAAAATAGTAACCAATGGACAGTAACAGACTAATTTTTTTTGATGATGAAATTGGAGTTGCTATTGGCTTCATCTTTAGTACATTTCTTTTAATGTCTATGGTGTTGATTTTATTCTTTTATTTCTCAAGAAAGAAAATCATTCAAAAAGAACTTGAGAAAAAAGATTTAGAAATTAACCACCAAAAGTATCTGTTAAGAGCTGTAATTATCACCCAAGAAGACGAAAGAAAACGGATAGCTCAAGATTTACATGATGACATCAGTTCCAAATTAAACATTGTTTCGCTTAACAGCCATTTATTAAAAACTCCAAATTTATCCGAGAAAGAGTTGATTGATATTACAGATAACATCATCAATTTAACAACAAAAGCATTAGACAATTCTCGAGCAATTGCACATGATTTGTTGCCGCCTGTATTAGATAAATTTGGATTAAATGCAGCTATAGAAGAATTATGTTTAGAATTTAAAAGCTCTAAATCGGTTGAAGTGGTTTATAAAAACACTATTGATTTTGCCCAATGTGGCTCCGAAAAAGAGTTGCATATCTTTAGAATCCTTCAAGAACTTATGAATAATTCGTTACGCCATGGAAAAGCAACTCTTATTTCTATTCAATTTGAAAAAGTGGGGCAATCATGTGTGTTTCAATATACTGATAATGGTGTTGGTTTTGATGTAAATAATAGTGACAATCAAAAAGGATTAGGAATGAAAAATATTGAGAGTAGAGNGAATTTTATCAATGGAACCATTAAAATTTCTTCTTCAGTCAATAATGGAATTGCAGTGGTTATTAATTTTTAGGATCTTAATAAATGATAAATTTAGTATTAGTTGACGATGAAATCTTATTTAGAAAAGGTATCTATTTCTTATTACAAAGAGAAGAAAATATTAATATTCTTCACGAAGCATCTGATGGTGAAGCACTTTTAGACTACCTCAATACCGCTGAAGAAAAACCAGATATCATTTTGATGGATTTAAAAATGCCTTTATTGAATGGGGTAGAGGCTACAAAAATTATTCGCAATGATTTTCCCGAAATTAAGATTATTGCATTAACAAGTTACAATACCGACACTTTTATTGCCAATATGATTCATGTTGGTGCCTCTTCCTATTTGGTAAAAAATGCGACACCATCAGAAATGATAGCAACTATTAATGAAGTTGCCAACAAAGGTTTTTTCTATAACGAAAATGTTCTCAAAATTATAAACAATGGTACATCTAAGAAAAGCAAGTCGCAATTTGATGAAGATTTTATTACCAACAGAGAAAAAGAAGTATTGCAATTGATTTGTGAACAAAAAAGCACTGCAGAAATAGCCGAAAAATTATTCATAAGCCCAAGAACTGTGGAAGGCCATAGAAACAGTTTGCTAATCAAAACAGAGTCAAAAAATATAGCTGGATTAGTGGTGTATGCGCTACAAAATCAAATAATAACTTTAAACGTTATTTAACTGGCTATTGAATGACCACCCCATCCAATTATTTCAAATGAGTTTGGAGTATACGTATTAGTTGTGCCAAGTATACTTTGAACTCCTTTAGCCACAGAACAAAATCGAATAGCTTCGCTAGAAGCAATTAATAATCGTGCAATTGCATGGTGTTCTGGTATCCCAATTTCACTTGCATCTTTGCAATGATTCAGAATAACTAGACTTTCATATAAATTGCCATCTGTAATGTTGGGTAATTCCATCGGAAAGCCTAAACTTTTATAAGAGCCATCAAGGTTTAATATTTGTAATTGATTTTTGTCTTTATCAATTGAAATTTGATTAGCATCAAAAACAAACTCTTTCAAGGAGTTATTTTTGAATCCTAGTATATTTAATGAAGACTTTAAAGGAGGATTATTAGAGTTTTGTTCTAAGGCAAAGTTCATAAAAAGTTCTATGTTTTCTCCTTTTGGATGTGAAACTAGAATGCTATGACATGCCACTTTATTTCCATTTGCCTTTATGGATTCTATAATGGTTTTTATATCAGAGCAATAGATAGCTCCTGAGTTTAGTCTTAAGTGGTATTTCATGAAATTTGATTAACTTAAAATAAATTTTACAGACAACACCAAATAGATGATAAACATTGCTACAAATAACGATAATCCTATTTTTTTTAATACGTTCATATCTTTGAAAAAATTATTCATGGTAGTTAATTCATTTGTGCTCATTAGTAAGGTTATTTTGTAATTCAAAAATAAACACATTAATTTACATGGATATACGTAGTTTTACGGGTTTTTAGATATTATATAAAATTAAAACTTGTGGTTTTTAACAAAAAATTATCTTTACCATAACTATTAAATATACTATCTTCGAATTCAATATAATTTGCTACAATGAAAAGCATAAAATCGGTTTGTTTATTATTTCTTTTGCTCTGTGTAACTCAAGTTCGCGCTAGTTTTATATTGTTGCCAATGGATGAAACAACACAAAAAAACCACTTAAAAGCTTATGGAGTTACCTATTGGGCATTAGATAAAAAATACAAAGCCAGCTGGCTATTGAACTATCGAGGCGGTTCTTTTTTATTACCCGATGTTGCTGAAATACGTAAAGAATGTCAAATTCGCGGCGTAAGTTTTGAAATATTATCTGATGCTGAAGAAGAATCTATTTTGGCAGAAATTTCATCTCCATCACAAAATATGGAAACCGTAATATTAGAGAAAGCACCTAAAATTGCCGTCTATACTCCCAAAGGAAAACAACCTTGGGACGATGCGGTAACTATGGTTTTAACCTATGCCGAAATTCCGTTTACACCCATATATGATGAAGAGGTGTTAAACGATCAATTACTTTTATACGATTGGTTGCATTTGCATCATGAGGATTTTACGGGCCAGTATGGAAAATTTTATGGCGCCTTTAGAAATGCACCATGGTATATTGATGAGAAAAAAATGGCAGAAGATCAAGCTACAAAATTGGGTTTTTCTAAAGTTTCTCAAGAGAAATTAGCTGTTGCTAAGAAAATTAGAGACTTTGTGATCGGTGGTGGATTCATGTTTGCCATGTGTTCGGCTACCGATAGTTTTGATATTGCTCTTTCAGCAGAAGGCGTTGACATATGCGAACCTATGTTTGATGGTGATGATAGCGACCCAAATTATCAATCCAAAATAGATTACACTAAAACATTCGCATTTAAAAATTATATTTTAGATAGAAAACCAGATCATTATGAGTTTTCTGATATTGATATGACAGAAAAGCGTAAAATTCTTATGGATAAGGATTACTTTACTTTGATGGATTTTTCGGCTAAATGGGATGTAATTCCAAGTATGTTATGTCAAAACCACACCTCATTAGTGAAAGGATTTATGGGTCAGACGACTTCGTTTGATCGTGATATGATAAAATCAAACGTATTGATTCTAGGTGAAAATGAAATCAATGGAGAAGCGCGCTATATTCACGGACAGAAAGGAAAAGGATTTTTTACTTTTTATGGTGGCCACGATCCCGAAGATTACCAACACCATGTAGGTGATGCACCAACAGTATTAGAATTGCACCCTAATTCGCCTGGTTTCCGATTGATTTTGAACAATGTATTGTTTCCAGCAGCACGAAAGAAAAAGCAAAAAACCTAATAGTTCTGATAAAAATTAAAAACCCAAATTCTGAGAAATTATCTTAGAATTTGGGTTTTTTTAGCCCTGATAGCAGCGGTATCCTTTGCTTTTTTTCTTTAAAAAAGTAAAGATATAGCGGATAGCAGGATTAGCTTCTTATCTAATTACTTATTATTTTCGATGATGTAATTCAACACTTTAGTCATCAAATGCACTCGGTCTTTTCCTTGAACGTTGTGTTTTGCCATAGGATAAGGAAAGAAATCAACTTGTTTTTGAGCTTCGATGAATTTTTTCACCAACGCCAAATTGTGTTGCATCACCACTGTATCATCGCTAGTACCATGAATTAAAAGCAATTTCCCTTTTAAGTTGTTGACATAATTTAGTGTGCTTGCTTCCTCGAATCCTTTTTGGTTTTCGGCTGGAGTATCCATATAGCGTTCGCCATACATCACTTCGTACCATTTCCAATCGGTTACTGGTCCGCCAGCAACACCCACTTTGAACGTGTCTGGTTTGCGCAACATCAAAGAAGTTGTCATGAAACCACCAAAACTCCATCCGTGAACCGCTAAACGATTGGCGTCTACATAAGGCAACGATTTCAAATAATCTACACCTTTCATTTGGTCTTCCATTTCGTTTACGCCTAAACGACCATGAATTACACTTTCAAAAGCAAAACCACGATTATCAGAGCCACGATTGTCTACTGTAAAAACTAAATAACCTTGTTCGGCCATCCAATACATCCACAAATTAGCACCGTCTAAAAACGAATTGGTCACCAATTGTGCATGTGGTCCGCCATAAACATACACCAAAACNGGGTATTTTTTNTTCGGATCAAAATTACTTGGCTTAATCAAACGCGTGTACAAATCGGTTGTGCCATCGGCGGCTTTGATGGTTTTGATTTCGGATGTGCCCAATTCATAACCTTCGTATTTGTTTTTACTTTCTAATAAGGTAGTTGTTTTTAATTTTTTATCGTATAATAACGATTTTGAAGGTGTGTTGTGATTAGAATATTCGTCAAAAATCCAATTTCCATCAGAAGAAATTACAACATTATGAACGCCTAAATCCTTAGTGATAAGGGTTTGTTTACCTTTCAAATCAACTTTGTACACCAACATATTCATGCCGTTTTCACCAGTAGCTTTGAAATAAATTTCAGTTCCTTTCGGATTGGTTCCGATGATTTCACGAGTAGGGAAGGCGTTAGCAGTTAATTGTTTGATTAATTTTCCGTCGATTGAGTAGTAGTATAAGTTTTGAAAACCGTCTTTTTCACTAAACCAAACAAAGTTATTTGAAATCGCATTCGGAAAGAAAGCTTCGTGTTCTGGTTCTACCCAATTGGTGTTTTTTTCATTTAAAATGGTTCTCACATAAGCGCCCGTTTGTGCATCGTACACGTTCAAACTCATGTCGTTTTGACCGCGATTCAATTCGGCAATCAACACATATTTTTCGTCAGGTGTCCAAGAAAGATTGGTCAAGTAATCGTCGACATTTCCTTTAGGGGCAATGAAAACGGTCTTCCCTGTTTTCAAATTATAAATACCAACTCTAGGTTTTTCCGATTTTTGTCCAATCATTGGGTATTTAATATTCACCAATTTACCTGGAGTTTCAGTGACGTCCAATAAAGGATAATCGGCTACTTCGCTTTGGTCTTTTTGATAAAAGGCCAAAAAAGACGATTTTGGCGACCAGAAAATTCCGTTGTTAATTCCGAATTCGTTTCTAGAAATCGATTGTCCCGAAACGATGCCTTCGTTTTTCTCATTAGTTACCGTTACTTTTTCTTTGTTTTTGTTGAAAAAATACAAATTGTTACCTTCGGTAAAAGCAAGGTTCTCTTTTTTGGAGTCGAAGGTTTGATTTTCCGCTTTATCCGAAGATTCTTGTACCATCATTCCCGATTTTAACAACAGATTGTACACATAATACTTNCCGTTTTCGGATATTGAAAACGAGCTTGAATCAATCCACTCCAATCCGAAGAAGTTTTTTAATTTAGTGCCCAATGCAGTATTTATATCNGATAAGGTAACCAATTCTTTAGCGGTTTTATCGGCAGTTGAAGCTGACATCATTTTGCTCCAAGCATCGGTATAATACACATAATTGTTGGTGTTTGGAATCCATTGAAAACCGGTTAGTTTATCAGCGCCGAATTTTCTATTTTGCTGTAAAACGCCTTCTTCNAGCGTGATTTTCTTTAATTGTGCCTGACTCGTTAAGGCAAGAAATAAACTGAAAAAGAGTATGATTTTTTTATTCATGATGTAATTTGTTTGTTGGGATAAAGATATAAAAAAAGGACAATGCTAAGTTAGACTTAAAGCATTATCCTTTGTTACAGTTTTATTATTTTGAAAATTAATCTTCTTCAATTTCAAATTCGGCGTCTTTTTCCCAAATTTCCATTTCACATGGTTTGCAATTGAATTTGAGTTTGTACTCCAATTCGCCTTGTTTCAATACTAAGGGTTCTTTTAATTTGGTTTCCATAGTATCGCGATGGTATTTCGGACATTTTTCCAACTCGTATTTGATGCAATATTTGGTAGTCATTACACGAGATTTTCCTGGATCCCATTGCAATTCAAAGGCTTTTTCAATTTCGGTAACGCCATGACGTTCGTAGAATTTACGAGCCAATTTATTGGAAACATTGTACATAAAATCCAATTTCTCTTCTGGATAAGGATGCGATGTTTTTACGATTTGGTGTTCTTCTCGATGGTAATTGGCCAAACGAATTTCGGTTAATTGATCGTAAACCGTTCTTCTCATTTCGTTGATTTTTGAAATCGGAAGGAACCAATTTTGAGAAAATACGATATCAATTTCATCAGCAGTATACGGTGTAAATCCTGTTTTAGCCAATTGTGTTTTGATATTTTCTTCTATAGATTCATTGTTTTTGGTAGTTTCTTTCGGATGTTCTAAAGTAACTTTACTCACGTTTCCATCTTCATCAGTAGCCGTTAATTCGAAACCATTTTCGTTTTCAAACAACAACAAAGAAGTACTTATTTTTCGAACAGCACTGTCTTCACGCTCTACAATTTTAATGAANGCCGCATCGTTGTTNCGATANATGAAGGTACCATTTTTAATTTCTTTCAAAACATTTGGATATACCAATCCGTTTTCGGCACGGTTTACATAAATGCCATCCGCTTCATTATTATCGTTGATGAAACAAAGTCCGTCGCCATTATTTAATAAATGACCGTTTTCAATTTCATAGGAATTCCCAGTAGTTTGAATCAGTTTTCCAATATATTGTCCTTTTGATTTCGGACTTTCCCAAGAACCNATNGATTGATGTCTTTCGTTTACAAAATAATCAGTATATCCACGATTGAAGGTTCTATTTAAAGCCGAATCGAAGGTGTAGGTGCATTTTCCTGATGACGCTTTAGTATATTTATCAGAGTTTTGTTCTAAAAATGCATCCAATTTTTGACGAAGAAAAGAAACGTTATTTTTTACATAAACAATGTCCTTTAAACGTCCTTCAATTTTAAAGGAACAAATTCCAGCTTCAATTAAATTCGGAATTTGATCAGAAACATCAAAATCTTTAATAGAAAGTAAATGACTGTTTTTGATTAACGTGTCGCCATGACCATCAATTAAGTTGTATGGCAAACGGCAGTTTTGAGCACACGAACCGCGGTTGGCAGAACGTTCGCCATTGGCCACACTCATATAGCAATTTCCACTAAAAGAAACACATAGGGCTCCAGTTACAAAAAATTCCAATTCAACGTCTGAGGCTTCACTAATTTCTTTAATTTGATGCAAATTCAACTCACGCGCTAAAACTACACGTTTCATTCCGGCATCTTTTAAGAATTTGATTTTGTCGGCATCGCGATTATTGGCTTGCGTACTGGCGTGTAACACAATTGGCGGCAATTCCATTTCCATTATTGCCATGTCTTGAACGATAAGCGCATCAACACCAATATGGTACAATTCCCATATCATTTGACGGCATGTTTCCAATTCGTTATCGTATAAAATGGTATTGATTACTACAAAAACTTGTGCATTAAACAAATGGGCATATTTTACNAATTCGGCAACATCTTCAATTGAATTGTTGGCATTAGAACGTGCGCCAAACTGCGGTGCTCCAATATAAACAGCATCGGCACCACTGTTAATAGCGGCCATTCCGTGAATCAAATCTTTAGCAGGTGCTAATATTTCTATTTTCTTCTTCATACATTGAAATTGCTTATTCGTAACGTATTGTGTTTACGTTAAAAAAGTGTGCAAAGTTCTTATATTTTATTGGAGATTTCTAATCTAAAATTAGATTTTTTAGATTTAAAAAAGAAAACCTCAAATAATCGGAATTACATGAGGTTGGTTTTGTGCGATAAAGAGACTCAAACTATTTTTTTTAGGCTAAACTATATTCACCTTGTAAGTTAAGCATATAATAGCCTTTTGCCTTCTTTTTATTCAAATCAGCTACAATAACTATATAGTGATTTTCTTGTTCGGTGTTAAGTAAGATGTGTTCAAACGCGTCGTTGGAATCTCTAAAAACTTTGTATACTAATTGATTTTCATCAATTTTTTTTGGCAAAAGTTTTATTTTTTTTAACTCATTTACAAAAGGCCAAATGTTGAACATTACTTTTGCTTCTTCTGCAGTAGTATCTATCATATCCTTGGTTAAAGTAGCTTGATATTTTTCGTTTGATAGTTCTTTTGCTCCTTTTTTATACTTCAATTTTCGATACATGAAAATTATAAATATGCCTACAGCAAGAACATATAAGGAAAGAAAATGAACATGGATTAATTTATCTATAGTCATAGTGAAGTCGTTTTAGTGATTGCTAAAATGTACTGCAATTTACTGAAAATAAATTACATCCTAACTGACATTAATCATTTGTATTTTATGATTAAAGAATAGTATTGAAAATTCAGGCATAAAAAAATCCCAAAAACAGTATTGAATTTGGGATTTTTTACGAGTAGTAAATTATTTTTTAAAGATTTCCACTTTCGTTTTCTTTGTCCAAATATTCTTGAACTATATTGATGGCATTGGTTACAACATCGCTAAGAGCAGTTATAAAAGTACCGTCTTCTGCATTGTCTATAGCATGTTTAATAGCTTCGACTTCTTTAGAAATAATTTCATGCGTTACTGTTTTTCCAGAAGCTGCGATTCCTTCCATAATTAGACCAATAATTTCTTCTTCGGTTCTACCACGTAAGTATTTCTCTTGTCGGATGATGATGTGGTCAAACATACGAGCGGCAATAGTAGCACATTCTTTTATGTCTTCATCACGACGGTCTCCAACTCCCGCAATAATTCCGATTTTTTTGGTCGCTTCAACACTACTTAAATATTCTTCAACACCTTTATAACCCGCCGGATTGTGTGCAAAATCAATCAATACTTTGAATTTTTTAAATTCAAAAATGTTCATTCTACCCGGAGTTTGTGCCGCACTCGGAATGAAGGTTTGCAACGACAAGCTAATATCTTCCGTTTTAAAGCCTTGCAGATACGCTGCTAAAGTAGCCGCTAGAACATTTGCAATCATAAATTTGGCTTTTCCACCCATGGTTAAAGGTACATGCGTGGCGCGTTCCACACGAATTTTCCATTCACCTTTTTTAATAGTAATAAATCCGTTTTCATATACAGCAACAATTTTACCTTCTTTA
>JGI24770J26754_10001131_pt1 | contig 19120 bp, 20 predicted proteins | sample LakOneMetagenome_FD_26754 | JGI IMG/M metagenome (IMG submission 26754) | reverse complement strand
GCCGGCTGCGAAGTCTGGCACCAGGATTTTCTCAGGCTGGAATTGCCTGACGAGCACTTCGACGGCATCTTCGCCAACGCCTCGTTGTTCCACATCCCCAGCCGCGAACTGCCCCGCATCCTGTGCCAACTCCATGCCACGCTAAAATCCGGCGGCGTCCTCTTCTGCTCCAACCCGCACGGCCCCAACGTAGAAGGCTGGAACGGCGGCCGCTACGGGGCCTATCACGATCTGGAAACCTGGCGCTGTCGGCTGACTGAAGCCGGTTTCATCGAACTTGAGCACTACTACCGGCCAACCGGCCTACCGCGCGAACAGCAGCCTTGGCTGGCTAGTGTCTGGCGGAAAGCGGATTGACCGAAGACCTCGCCTTGTTTGGAAGGGCTGCGTGTTGGGCAATTGCTACGGTCAACCGGGAATTTCGGTGAAAGTTGAAATTTCTATCGGCGGCCGTTGAAATTTTTCTTTCAGGATCGGGGAAATTCCACGGTCAACATCTCTGCAATCCAAGCTAATTCATAGACGGTATCAAGAGGCATTTACTCCAGCACCCCAAGCACCCCGTCCGTTGATGGGCTACTGTGGAAGCGGCAATCCTATTACGCGTCCTGGCTCGCCTTGTACTCCAAAGAACCCTGGGAATTGACCAGGTAGGGGCCGGCCTCCAGGAATGCCACCAGAGCCTCCAGCAAGAGTGCCTTTTTCTGTTAGGCGCACTCGATACAGCTTTTCGGCACCCTGCCCCTTGATCTGCCGCACTTCACCAATTGAAGATCTTATCGGCGCTGCACAATTCACATTGATATCTGTTATTAAGGGGACGAGCGGCACGTTTAGCGGTGGCAGCAGGCCATACCCCGGAATACTGGCGATCAAAGTGGAATCAAGGGGTATTGAGTCATAATGGTCGGAGGTCGGAAAAGTAATCGACCCAGCCGCACCGCCTCCGCCACCATCGGCACCACGAAACCCGATACTACTACCCTTACCTCCGAGGGAGCCCGTCGGTGCGCAGTACTGGTGTTGTGCACCATCCGACAAGAATATTCTTGCAAAGATGCTCTCTACATCCGCTCCCGTGACAAGATCGATATCCCGGAAGGTGATAAGACCTTTCTCTCCAATCGTTACAACAATGTCTCCACCAGCTCCTCCCAGACCGCCCATCGGAGAACCGAATCCACCAGTTCCCCCAGAAGTAAGAATGCCACGAGTAAACCCGATTTGGCCCGGAAGTCTTAGGGCCGGCAAACGCTGGCCGGCAATTGGCAGCACACCACCCGTTCCGACATTGAATGGTGGGGGAGGGGGGAGGCTATCGCCCACATAAGTGGGGGGCGCGTAAGTAGCTGCTGTCACAGGGTCCAGTTTGTCTCGAATTTCGGGTTTGCGTGGAGTTCCTGGGCCTACCCCTCCGCCAAACACGAGGTGACCATCGGTGGTGGCAATTGTCACGTTCCCGCCCGCGCCCCCTGTGCTGGCTGCCGTTGCAGAATCCCCACCCCTTGTGATGATCGTAGGCACAGCGAGAATGCTAGCGTTTGCTGTTGTAATTTCCACCGTTCCGCCGCGACCACCATTATCCGTGGCCGCGTTAGCCCCAGAGGCATCAACGAGCCCTTGGAGTATTGGGGTACCACGCGTAAACAGATTGAGAGCAACTCCATCAAGGGCTGAATTGAGCAGTATTTTTCCGGTGGGTGCGAGGTAAACCGTACCAGTAATTGGCAATGGACTCGGAGAGTTGGAGTCAATTACGAGCGTACCGGCAATTATGGCGTCTGTATAGCTCATGCCGGGCTTCAAAGTCTCGTTACTCCCCTCATTGACAAGCAAGGGGGTGTTGTCAGATTCAGATGCCATTTCGTCCTCCCCCAACACGGCTGCTACGGCGGGAACATCTTCTCGAATTGAAACGCTCCCCCCTTCGCCGGGAGAGCCAGAGGGGCCACCATCTCCGCCAGAAGTATTGATGACTCCGGTGTGCTGGCGCGAGCGGTCCAAAACTGCTAGCGCATCAACCACCGCATCGATCAAAGATGGCCCGTCAATTCCACCTTGTATTAATTTGCTTTGGGCGTTTGCAAATTGCTTGGGTATGAATGTGCGCGAACTGGAGCTTTGGAAGGTGCCGATAGGGTCGCACTTCAGCTGTTGTCCGTTGACAACCGGACACTTGCACCTTCTGTCCTTTGGCTTTACGCCTGCCACGACGTCGGCATGACATTTGGCTTCTAAATTTTCGCTGTGTGTGATGATACGGTCATTTTCGACATTTCGCTTTAGTAAGCCAGTTGCTGGATCACGCTGAGGACGAGCGATATTGTGCTTCATCGTCAAGTAATCCATCAGCCGTATAAGAGACGCTATCTGCCGACCATCATAGGGCTCGCCTACGTTGTTGTGCAGCTCGATACCAATCGAATCATCGCTAGAATAGACTCCGTTTCTTGTGTGGTCAGCGACCTTCATCTCGTCCGCCACCTGAAATATGAGCCCAGTTCGGTCAATGTAATAGTGAGCGAAGTATTTGTTGCATCGGTTAATGGCCCAACCCAGTTCCTGATCGAATGGATTCATGTAATTGGAATTGTTCGTGCTGTGTAACAAGATCGCTTCAATGCCAATGGGGCGATCAGGAAGGACTGAAAATGTGGGGGGCTTCTCTTTCTCTGTCGTTTCTTTGCCATCCAAGCCAGTAACCACGTACTCGCATTTGTGGTAAGTCGGTTTACTTGCTTTGAACCCAGCTAGCCGCCGTTGAATATCGATTCTAGTACCCGGAACATCGTTCAGGCTGGTAGGAGAAAACTGTGCAACATATTTGACCGCGATAGGCCCCAATTTGCTGAAACTCGTCCGATTGACCGAAATTTTCTTGCTGGCGGTGTCAATGGATTGCATGTGGCTCTCGGGCTCTGGATCAGTGAGGCTTTCCCCTCCTACCATTGAAAATACTCCATCACCTAGTTCCACATAGATTGCAATGTGCTCGTCAGACAACCCTGGCGGTAGTATTGAAGGATCGTAGGGAAACGTCATAATTACGGGAACCGCAAACGTCTGACCACTCGGTGAGAACTCATAAACCTTCCCGGCGAAGACCCCATTCGGCGGCAGTGCTCCGGTTGGACTAACCTCCCTCACGCTCAGCGTCACTGGCCCGACGAGGGCTCCAGGAGGAACGTCCAGTCGAGTACCGTCGGGTAGTCCAATCGCCCCGCCTGCCGGTCCGATGCTCGCAGAGGCCGGCAAACCAGCGGCGATCCCTCCCGAGAAGCTCCAGACGAAGGCAGCTTGAGAAAATGGGTACAAACGATCATGACGCACGGTAATGGTGTCATTGGGAGACACCGTGGCGTTAGCCGCCAAGTCCCCTACCAATGACACGCCATCCCTGATGGCGGTGCCTTGGCCGACTTGTTGCAAAGTTGCGGTAACGCCCGTTCGCCCGGTCGAATCATTCTGAACGGTTACCTTGTAGGTTAGATCGAAGACAGTGCGGCCAACTCGTACTTCACTGATCAAGGTAAGTTGCGAGACACTTGGATCAGCCATCGCCGGTACACAACAGGAAAGTAGCGCTACGGCAAACAGGAAAAAGACACTGGCTTTGTCTTTGTCTTTGTTGTTCATGCTTGCCTCCACGAAATCCCGACAAACGGCCTCATTTGCGAGCGTTTGCTTTTGGCCAATCGCAGGGCCGCAAGCCCTGCGGTCATCAAGAGATAGCTAGCGGGCTCTGGCACCGGGGTGGCTGGAGCGGTCGTGATACCGGTATCAAGGGTATTGAATGATGCATCTACGATTTCGAACGGTTGCGCGCCCGGCGCTCCCAAACCCAAGTAGGTAAAAGTTACCTTGAATCCGGCCAATGAATTTCCCGATGCGATCCCTGATGCGAAGGCAAAGGAGTCGAAGAAGCCGTCGGAGGGTATGCCTAAGTCTGGCTGCACAACGAGTGAGTCCCAATTGAGAGGGGACGCTTCAAGCACTAGATTGGTATAGAGGTTTCGATCGAAGTAGATAGTGAATTCGTCAACAGCTACGCCGAGTGTGTTATTGGCAACGGTGTAGTTGTATCGCCAGTCCACCCCAGAAATGGATTCGGTAGAGAACGTAATCTCGGTGGCTTGGGCGGCACCTACGATGCCAAGTGCGAGTGCCAAGGCTATTTGTTTGTTCAGTATTGACATACATGGATCTCCTGGTTTCGTGGAGGTGCGCTGGTTTCCAATAGAGAACAATTAAATAGCCTCAATTGCCATCTCGGGCTATCAAGCAAAGCTGATGCCAAATATATAAATTAATGCGAATTCAATAGGTTGCATTTGCTTGCAATGCGCACGCTTTAGACCGCTGTAAAAAATATCGACATGAGAATCAAAAGCAGGACGTGAAAAGGAGTCAGGTTCGGTTAATTCTGGCAACAGACAACGCGCATCAGCATGACCTAGCCCCGATGTCAGCTAATTGACGTAGCGTACGATAAATCGTACGCTAGTGGTTCTGCAGGAGTTCACCATGACGACAATCACCGCAAGCGAAGCAAGGGCCAGCCTTTATCGGTTGATCGATGAAGCATCGGTAAACCATCAACCGGTTGTGATCACCGGAAAACGCCATAACGCCGTGCTGGTGTCTGCCGACGACTGGGCGGCCATTCAGGAAACCATGTATCTCCTGTCTGTTCCCGGCATGCGAGAGTCGATTCGTGAAGGCTTGTCGACGCCGGTTGATGAGTGCGCCAAGGAACTTGATTGGTGAGTTGGCAACTCGTCTATACGAAGCACGCGCAAAAGGATGCGGAAAAGCTGGCTTCTGCCGGCCTGAAAGACAAGGCCAAGGCGTTGTTGGCGATTTTGGCTGAGAATCCGTTCCAGAATCCGCCACCCTACGAAAAGCTGATTGGCGATCTGGCCGGTGCCTATTCGCGGCGCATCAATATTCAGCACCGTCTGGTCTATCAGGTGATTGAGGCAGATAAGACGGTCAAGGTGCTCAGATTGTGGTCGCATTATGAGTAAGGCCAAAATCCCGGTTTGTTGATGCTTGCTACGGTCAACCCGAAAAACAGGCCAAATTTCAAATTGCATCAGCACCCATAAAAAAGGCGCGGTTTCTGCAAACCGCGCCTTTTGCTTGTTACTTCAACGAAAACCGATCAGGCAGCCTTCTCTTCGTCGCCACCCACAAAGAAGCTGGTGATGTAGATAACGAGACCAATCAGGAAGGCAACGCCGGCCCATTCGCGCATCCAATAGAACAGCGCGATCTTTTCCTGCGCGACCATGAAGGGCAGCGGAGAATCGGAGACGCGTTGCAGCCAGACTTGCAGGATGCCGGCGGCAGTGAGGAACAGCGTGATGAAGACCATGGCGACGGTCATCAGCCAGAACGACCACATTTCCAGCACTTGCGACTTGTTGCTGTTGGCAGCACGGCCGCGCAGGATGGGCATGGCATACGAGATCATCATCAGGTTGACCATGGCGTAGGCGCCATAGAAAGCCATGTGGCCGTGAGCGGCGGTAATCTGCGTGCCGTGCGTGTAGTAGTTGACCGGGGCCAGGGTGTGCAGGAAGCCCCACACGCCAGCACCGAGGAAGGCCATGACACCGGTGCCCAGCGCCCACAGGACGGCCGCCTTGTTCGGATGCTCGCGGCGACGACGGTTTACCATGTTGAAGGCAAACACGGTCATGGCGAAGAACGGAATCGGCTCCAGCGCGGAGAAGATGGAACCCCACCACTGCCAGTATTCCGGCGTACCGATCCAGAAGTAGTGGTGACCTGTACCGATGATGCCGGTGATCAGCGTCAGGGTGACGATGACGTAGAGCCACTTTTCGATCACTTCACGGTCAACACCGGTCGTCTTGATCAGCACGAAGGCCAGGAAGGAGCCGAGGATCAGTTCCCACACGCCTTCCACCCAGAGGTGCACCGTCCACCACCAGAAGAACTTGTCGAGAACGACGTTCGCCGGGTTGTAGAAGGAGAACAGGAAGAAGACGGCCAGGCCCCACAGACCAATCAGCAGCACCAGCGAAATGGCGGTTTTCTTGCCCTTCAGCACCGTCATGGTGATGTTGAACAGGAAGACGAGGGCGACGATGACGATACCGACCTTGGTCGGCAGCGGTTGTTCGAGGAACTCGCGGCCCATCGTTTCGATGATGTTGTTGCCGGTCATTTCGGCCAGCGTGGCGTACGGCACCAGCAGATAACCGAGGATGGTGGCGGCACCGGCGACCAGGAAGACCCAGAACATGAGCAGCGCCAGTTTCGGGCTGAACAGTTCGGTCTCGGATTCTTCCGGGATCATGTAGTAAGCACCCCCCATGAAGCCAAACAGCAGCCACACGATGAGCAGGTTGGTGTGGACCATGCGGGCCACGTTGAAGGGAATGGCGGGGAACAGGAAGTCACCGAGCACATACTGCAGGCCGAGGACGAGGCCGAACAGGATCTGACCGACAAACAGGCCGATAGCCGCCATGAAGTAGGGTTTTGCAACCATTTGCGATTTATATTGCATGTTCAGTTCTCCTCTCGATCAGCCCTGGCTGTTAGGTGGCCAGTTGTTGGTGTTGATCGAATTGACGTGCTTCAGGAAGGCCACGATGGCGTTCAGCTGCTCGTCGGTAAAATTGAACTGCGGCATGCTGCGGCGACCCGGGATGCCTTCTTTTGGACGGCTCTGGATGAATGCCTTGACGCCTTCGTCGCCGTAGCGAACGATGACGTTACCCAGTTCCGGTGCGAAATAGGCACCTTCGCCGAGCAGGGTGTGGCAACCGATGCAGTTATGGGTTTCCCATAGTTTTTTGCCCTCGGCGATCTGCGGCGTCATATTGGCCCGCATGTCGCGTTTGGGAAGTTGCGAGAGTGTGTCGAATGACAGCGCAAGGAACAACAGGAAGAAGAAGACGGTCCCCCCGTAAAATATGTTCCGCGCCATCGATTTGGTGAAAGCGCCACTCATTGTTTTCCCCCTTTCGGAAATTGTTTGGCCGACGGATGGTAGGTTGTCGGAACAGGGGGAATCTTTGATGTCCGCTAAGAATGCGGAATTACTTGGGCCATCAGGGGAAGGGCGTCAGCGGTATACTCCGGCTTCCTCCAGTTGAAAGTTTTCCATGGCCTCATCCAGTGATACCGCCAGCATGGCGCTCTTCTGCGATTTCGAAAATATCGCGCTCGGCGTGCGCGATGCCCAGTACGACAAGTTCGACATGCGTCCGGTGCTTGAGCGCCTGCTCGCCAAGGGTAGCATTGTCGTCAAGAAAGCCTACTGCGACTGGGATCGCTACAAGGCCTTCAAGGCGCCCATGCACGAGGCCAATTTCGAGTTGATCGAAATCCCGCACGTGCGGCAATCGGGCAAGAATTCAGCGGATATCCGTATGGTGGTGGATGCGCTCGACCTTTGCTACACCAAGGCGCACGTCGATACCTTCGTGATCATCAGTGGCGATTCCGATTTCTCGCCGCTGGTTTCCAAGTTGCGCGAAAACGCCAAGAAAGTGATCGGCGTTGGCGTCAAGCAATCCTGTTCCGACCTGCTGGTCACCAACTGCGACGAATTCATCTATTACGACGATCTGGTGCGCGACCGCGAAAGCCAGCGCAACTCGCGCCGTGACCGTGGTGATGTGCCCAAGCGTTCACCGGAAGACGAGCAGAAGCGGCGCGAGAAGGGTGAAGAGCGCAAGAACAAGGCGGTGGATATTGTCACTGCAACCTTTGTCGACCTGATGGCCGACCGCGGCGAAAGCGAGCGGATCTGGGCATCGGTGCTCAAGGAAGTGGTCAAGCGCCGCAACCCGGGCTTCAACGAAAGCTATTACGGTTTCCGGACCTTTGGCAATTTGCTCGAAGAGGCGGCCAATCGCGGCTTGATCGGTTTCGGTCGTGACGACAAGGGCGCCTATGTCTTCCGCGCCCAGCCGCGTCCGGCGCAGGTAGAGGTGGAATTGGCCGTGGAGCCCGTGGTGGTCGACAGTGCTGAGGTCAACCCGCCAGAAACGGAAAATGCCGAAACTTCTTCTCCTGACGGTGAAACGGCCGGTAATGCTCGCCGCCGGGGTGGCCGTCGCTCACGCAATGGCAAGGAGCGGGTGACAGCTGAAACGGTGGAGCCGGTAGTTGAGGCCGAGCCGGCAATGCTGCCACCGAGCGAATCGGCGCACGAAGCCGAGGCTGTGCCAGTGGTCGAGGTAGCCGAGAGCAAGCCGCGTCGTGCCACGCGTCGCCCCCGCAAGACTGCGCCATCGCCGGATAGCGTTCCGGCGGCTGTTGAATCAGGGGTAGCCGAGATGGCGCCGGCCGAGGAAGCGCCGGCTCAGGAAAAAAAGCCGGCGAAAGCCATGCGGACGGCACGAACCAGCCGGGCTCGCAAGCCGAAGGTCAGCGAAAGTACTGGGGGATAAGCTGAAGCGGGGCGGTGAAGGCCGCCCCGCTTTGGTTTGCATTGCTCAGATGACGACCAGCAACTTGGTGCGCAAACCTTCGGCTTCGCGTCTGCCGTCGCGTGACAGGACGAGCGCGTTATACCACTCGTCGAAGAGGGCGCGCAGCTCGGCGTGACTTTCGGATTTTTCGATGCGGTCGAGCAGCGATGAATTGCCCAGCGAACCGACAAAGGCATTTAGGGTATTGGTCATGAAGTTGCGCGCTTGCTGCAGGCGGAGCGGGTCGGGGGTGCTCGGCAAGTCAGTGAAGGCGGTGATCGAAGCCAGTGGGCCGGGCGGTGGCTTGAGTGTGGATGCTGCATCGATCACGCCGGAAAGTTCGACGTAACCTTCCTCTTCCAGCATGCCCAGCGTGTGTTGCAAGTCGTCGGATTGCAACATGGCGCGCATGTCGTCGACGCTTCTTTTACCGTCAACGAAAATCAGGACCCGTCGCACCCGTGGCGACAGCCCCCCGGCCTTCGTGGCGATTTCGTCCTGCCCTTTGCGGGTCTTGGCGAAAACAACGCCCATGGTTTGTCTCCCGCTTCATAGTGTGAATTTTTGTGATGTATTGTACAGAAAAGAAAAACCCGCCATGTGGCGGGTTTTTTTGATGAGCGTGAATTAGTTCTCGTTCAGGCAGCAGCCTGGACCGGAATCTTGTGACCACGGCGCACGATGCGGTTTTGCGAATCGACGTAGATCAGATCGGGTTCGTGGCGAGCCAGTTCTACTTCGTTATAGACCGCGAAGGTGGCGATGATCATGATGTCACCCGGTGCCGCACGGCGAGCCGCCGAACCATTGACCGAAATGACGCCTGATCCACGTTCGGCGCGGATGGCGTAAGTCGTGAAACGCTCACCATTGTTTACGTTCCAGATGTCGATCTGCTCATATTCCTTGATGTTCGCTGCTTCGAGCAGGTCTTCATCAATGGCGCAGGAACCCTCGTAGTGCAGGTCGGCATGAGTTGCAGTGACACGATGCAACTTGGATTTCAACATTGTTCTCTGCATGGTTTCACTCATCCAGACGGTTGCGGGAAGCGCATTGTAACGACAATAGAAACGCTGTCAACGGGCGTAATTATGGATAATTTCGCTGCGTCAAATCTCGATGTTGTCAATGAGCCGTGTGGCTCCCAGACGGCTGGCGGCAAGCACCACCAGTGGGGCGTTTCCGGCTTTTTTGGGGGATAGGTCCGACTGTTGTCGCACAGCAACATAGTCGGTTTTCCAGCCTGCTGCGGTCAACTCGGAAATGACGCCAGTTTCCAAATTTTCGATATCGCTGTCGCCTGCCCGGACGGCATCGCGGATTTTATTGAGCAGGCGATAGAGGCGCGGGGCTTCGGCGCGCTCGGCCTCGCTCAGGTAACCGTTGCGTGAAGACAGGGCGAGACCGTCCTCGGCGCGCACAGTTTCGCCACCGATGATGTCAATCGGCAGGGCGAACTGACGGGTCATGTTGCGGATGACCATCAGCTGCTGATAATCCTTCTTGCCGAAGACGGCAGCGTCGGGCTGGACGCAGTTGAACAGTTTGAGCACGACGGTGGCGACGCCGCGGAAATGGCCGGGGCGGAATTCGCCATCAAGAATATTCTGGATGGCGGGCGGCTCAACCGTGTATTCCTGCGGTTCCGGGTAAAGATCGGTCTCGGTCGGCGCGAACAGTACGTCGACGCCGGCGGCGGCCAGCTTGTCGCAGTCGGCCTGGAAAGTGCGCGGGTACTTGTCGAAATCCTCGTTCGGCCCGAACTGCAGGCGATTGACGAAAATCGAGGCAACCACGGTATCGCCGTGGGCGTGCGCCTGTTCCATCAGGCTGATATGGCCGGCGTGCAGGTTGCCCATGGTCGGCACAAAAACGACGCGGCCACGATTTTTCAGCGCAGCCCGGAGGTCGGCGATGGCGGAATGGATTTGCATGATGAGTTACGCGGAATAAGTGTGCTCGGGACCGGGGTAGCTGCCGTCCTTGACGGCGGCGACGGCACGGCAGATGGCGTCGTGGATGCTCGCGGCGCCGTCCATGAAATTCTTGACGAACTTGGCTTTCTTGCCGGGCGGCACGTCGAGGGCATCGTGCAGCACCATGACCTGGCCGGATGTTTCCTTGCCGGCACCGATGCCGATGGTGATGATGTGCAGCATGGCCGTGACTTCGGTGGCCAGCACGGCTGGAATGGCTTCGATGACGAGCATCGTTGCCCCGGCATCCTGCAGCGCGACGGCATCATCTTTAAGCCGCTGTGCTGCGGCTTCGCCCTTGCCCTGGACCTTGTAGCCACCCATGGCATGCACCGACTGTGGCGTCAGGCCAACGTGCCCGCAGACCGGAATGCCACGGTCAACCAGAAATTTGACTGTTTTTGCCATTTCCTGGCCACCTTCGAGCTTGACCATTTGTGCGCCAGCCGCCATCAGGATCACAGCATTGCGGAAGGCGCTCTCCGGGGATTCCTGATAGCTGCCGAAAGGCATGTCGGCGATGATGAAGGGGCGGTCGGAACCACGCTTCACGGCTGCCGTATGGTAGGCGATGTCGGCCACGGTGACCGGCAGCGTCGTATCGTGCCCCTGAATCACGTTGCCCAGCGAATCGCCGATCAGAATCGAGTCAACGCCGGCGCCATCCATCAGGCGGGCGAAGCTGGCGTCGTAGCAGGTGAACATGACAACTTTTTCGCCGGCGGCGTACAGCTTGGCGAGATCGGCCTGGGTCAGGCGGCGGGTTATGGTTTGGGCAGACATGGTTTGAGTAGACTCAAGTCCTGAAAACAAAATAGACGGCGCCTAGGATACACAGTGCCGCCCACAAGTAGTCAAGCTTGAGCGGCTGGCCCATGTAAAAGACGACAAAGGGCACGAAAATGGTCAGTGTGATCACTTCCTGCAGAATCTTCAGTTGGCCGAGGTTCATCTCGGTATTGCCGATGCGGTTGGCTGGTACTTGCAGCAGGTACTCGAACAGCGCGATGCCCCAGGAAAGCAGGGCGGCGATCCACCACGGCTTGTCATTGAGGTTCTTGAGATGCGAATACCAGGCGAAAGTCATGAAGACATTCGACAGTGCCAGCAGCGTCACCGTCTGCCAGAGCACGGGGATGTGCAGGCCAACGAGGGTCACAGCTTCACAATGCCCTGATTGGCGACGGCGGGCAACCACGCGGCGAGGCGGCCCCGGCCGGGAATGACCAGATCAGGCGCGATTTCGGCCAGAGGCTTTAATACGAAGGCGCGCAGATGCAGGCGCGGGTGGGGCAGGGTCAGGCGCGGCAGGTCGATGAACTGGTGGTCGTAGAGCAGCAGGTCAAGGTCGAGCGTCCGTGGGCCGTTCTTGTCGGCGCGAATGCGGCCGAACCGCAGTTCAATGTCAAACAGCGCATCGAGCAGCGATTCCGGCGCCAGCGTGGTTTCGAGTTGGGCTACAGCATTGACGAATTCGGGTTGTGCCGTGATACCGACCGGCGCCGTGCGGTATAGCGAGGAACTATGGACGAGCCGGCTCTCCGGCAGGTTGGCCAGCGCGGCGAAGGCGGCACGCACGGTGGCTGCCGGGTCGCCCAGATTGGCGCCGAGCGCGATGTAAGCGGTGTTCATTGGGCGGCGCTAACAACAGCGCTGTCACCGGCCGGCTTTTTCTTGCGACGGCGGCGCTTCTTGTCGCCAGCCTGTTCTGGTTGCAGCATTTCAGCCCGTTCGTCACCGTCAACCTTCTGGAAGCGCGTCCACCAGTCAGCCAGTTCCATGTCGACTTCACCGGATTCGGCGCGCAGGACGAGAAAATCGTAACCGGCCCGGAAACGCGGCTGTTCGAGCAGGGCGTAGGGGCGCTTTCCGGCGCGCGCTTCGAAACGCGGTTGCAGCGCCCATATGTCCTTGATGTCGCCGGCGATGCGGCGCGTGATGGCCAGCTTTTCACCCTGTACGTCGATGACGGTATCCATCGCCTGATAGAGCGCCGGAATCTTCGCTTCGCCCTTGGCCTTGAGCTTTTCCCAGTGGGCCAGCACTTCGTGCCAGAGCAGGGTGGCGAACAGGAAGCCGGGCGAAACGCCCTTGTCCTGCCGGATGCGGTCATCGGTATTTTTCAGTGACAGCATGACGAATTTCTCGCCCATCGGCTGTTCGAGAATGACGTCGAGCAGAGGCAGCAGGCCGTGGTGCAGGCCTTCATCGCGCAGCTGGGTGATGCATTTGACCGCGTGACCGGAGGTCAGCAGCTTGAGCATTTCGTCGAAAAGCCGGGCGGCCGGCACGTTCTCGAGCAGGCTGGCCATTTCGCGGATCGGCTTTTTCGCGTCCGGGTCAATGAACAGGCCGAGCTTCGCGGCGAGGCGGACGGCGCGCAGCATGCGGACCGGGTCTTCGCGGTAACGGGCACGCGGTTCGCCGATCATGCGCAGGGTCTTTTGCTTGAGGTCGGCGACGCCGTGGTGATAGTCGATGACCGCTTCGCTGGCCGGGTCGTAATACAGCGCATTGGCGGTGAAATCGCGACGGGCGGCGTCGTCGGCATGGCTGCCGAATACATTGTCGTGCAGGACGCGGCCGTGCTCGTCAGTCTTGGTCTTTTCGTCCAGCATGCCGCGGAAGGTAGTCACTTCCAGCGTTTCCTGGCCCATCATGACGTGCACGATCTGAAAGCGGCGGCCAATGATGCGCGAGCGGCGGAAGGCGCGGCGGACTTCTTCCGGCGTGGCATCGGTGGCAATGTCGAAATCCTTGGGCTCGGCGCCGATCAGCAGGTCGCGTACGGCGCCGCCGACCACATAGGCCTTGAAGCCATGGCCCTGCAGGGTTTCGCAGACGCGCCGACTGCCGCTGCTGATGCGGTCGCGGGTGATGCCGTGGCTGGAGACAGGAATGACAGCCGGTTCATGCTTGCCGGCTTTTGGCTTTTTGCCGCTGAAAACGCGGGAAATGAATTTGCGGATCACGTATTACCGTTCGATGAGCGTTCGGGACGCTGCGGGAAAAGACCGATTCTACCGCAGAGTAATGATTTTCCAGCCCATTTCACGGGCATGGGCGCGCAGGGTGTCATCCGGATCGACGGCGACCGGCGTCATGACCTTGCGCATGAGCGGCAGGTCATTATGCGAGTCGCTATAGAAGAAACTGTCACCAAAGCTACCCCACCAGAGGCCGAGTGATTCGAGCCAGCTTTCGACGCGTTCAATCTTGCCATCGCGGAAGGAGGGTGTACCGCGCGGCATGCCGGAAAATGCCCCGTTTTTCAGGTTGACCGCAGGAATGGTGCCGATCAGGTGCGGAATGCCGAATTCGCGGGTGATCGGGCCGGTAACGAAGCTGTTGGTGGCGGTGACGATGGCGCACAGGTCGCCGGCGTCGAGGTGCTGTTGGACCAGTTCCCGGGCTGCCTGGCCGATGATCGGCCGGATGTGGTGCGTCATGTATTCGCGGTGCCAGGCATCGAGTTCGGCGCGTGAATGGCGGGCAAGCGGGGCGAGCTGAAAATTCAGGAATTCGTGGATGTCGAGCGTGCCAGCCTTGTATTGCTCATAGAACTGGATGTTCTGCGCTTCCTGCAACTCGCGGTCGACGACCCCCTTGCTGATCAAAAATTGCGCCCACTCAAAATCCGAGTCGCCGGTCAGCAGGGTGTTGTCGAGGTCGAAAAGGGCGAGGTTCATGGTGTTTCTGGCGTAAGTGTAGGTCAGTAGCGGAGTTTACCGGGGACGACGCAATTCATTGAGTAAATCGAGCTGAACTTCCTGGATTTCGATCATCCGTTCCCACTGATGCGACAGCAGGTGATCGATTTTTTCGTGAAGCTGGCGGATTTCGAGCTCGGCTTTCAGATTGACCTGATAGTCGTTGCGGGCGCGCAGGCGGTCTTTCGCCTCCTGGCGGTTCTGACTCATCATGATCACCGGTGCCTGAACGGCCGCCAGGCACGAGAGCAGCAGATTGAGCAGGATATAGGGGAAGGGATCGACCGGGCGCCAGTAAAGGACCAGCGAGTTGACCATGATCCAGGCCGCGATGAACAGGCCAAACAGGATGAGGAAAGTCCAGCTGCCGCCAAAGGTGGCGATACGGTCGGCCAGGCGCTCGCCGAGATTCCATTTTTCGGCATAGTCGCTGTCGACATCGGCCGCAAGAATCTGGTGGGTCTGCAGGCTGCGCACCACCTCTTGTTCCAGCTCGGACAGCTCGCCTTTCTCGGAGATGAGCAAGGAATGGACATACTGCCCGCGATAGTGAGCCAGGTCGCCTTGGCAGATGCTGCTGTTATTCGACCAGTCCGGATGCTCGGTGCGGATGGCGTCGGCGATGTTGGCGCGGATCAGCGGCGCGGAGATCAGTTCTCGCGAGGGGAAAAGTTTGCCGCACACAAGGCAGGTGCCGGTGGGTGACTTGTCATGACTCATGCGTCTGGCCTCTCGGGTAGCGATTCGTACAGGGTAACAGTCTGCACGGCATCAGCCTGGCGGCGATTGGAGCAGTTCGCGCAGCAACGGCAGGGTGACGGCCCGCTTCTGTTCCAGCGTGTATTGATCGAGGGCGACGATGATCGACGATAAGGTGCGCATGTCTCGGGACGCGTGACGCATCACGTAATCGATGAGTTCCGGGGTCAGCTTCAATGCACGCTCTTTGGCCTGGGTGGCCAGCGCTTCCGCTTTTTCGGCGTCGGTCAGCGCTTGCAAGCGGCAGATCAGACCGGAGCCCAGGCGAGTGCGCAGGTCTTCGCGCAGCTCGAGATGAGCCGGTGGCTGTCCGGCTGCGGTCAGCAGCATGCCACTGGACATTTTCAGGCGGTTGAAATGGTTGAACAGGGCAACCTGGCCAGCGTCGTTCAGCAATTCAACGTGATCGACGGCCAGTTGTTCGCATACCGGCGCTTTGTTCAGGGCCGGGTCGAGCGCGGCATCGAGATAGGCAAAGCCGCTTGCCTGCAGCAAATGTGAACGTCCGGAACCGGCCTCGCCCCACAGGCAGAACGACGTATCGAGGCGCGTTCCGGCCAGCCACTCGGTGAACAAGGCCAGCGTCTCCGCATTGCCGCCGGCAACGAAATTGTCCAGCGAGGGCGGGCTTTCGGGAAGCAAATCGAGAATCAGCTGACGCATCGGGCGGTAGGAACAGTACAGGGACGGCGATTTTAGCATCTGTGCTCAACGGACCTTGCCGCCTTGCTTCTGCTCGAACGGCCGCTGGGATAGACGCAAAAGGTCGGGGATGGGGTTACGCGGAGGGAACGGTAATGCAGGCTGGATCACGGCAGGCCAGTTAAGGGCTGGTCCGCTGAATTCAACTCTGCCCGTGAGCTAGCTCACGAATTTCGGGGTGGTCGTGCTGTAAAATTATCTTAAATAATCATCTGAAGAATTATAAATGCCTGCATTTCTTGATGGATCAACAAGCCTTGGTGGTCGAAACAAGGTGTTATGCAATCCTTGCAAGGCGCAGGTATATCTTGGCATTGGGGTAACGATTAATAGTACGACGTGCGGGTGACTGACTTCATGTTCAACCAGGATTTTCGTTTTCTGCCAGCACCATTTCAGGTGGGTGACCATTTGCTCGACCGTCAGCATGATGGATTGTTCGAGTGTATGGATGCTTTGAAAAAGCTGTCCGGTGATCCGGGGGCTGCATACAAATGCAATGAAATCATGTCTGAACTGACCGGCAGACTGGCGCAGCACTTCGACTACGAAGAAGCGTTGATGAAGAAAGTCGGTCTGAAGGGTGAATTGTTTGATCAGCATGTGGCTGCGCATACCAAGATCATGGACGAGATTTCGCAAATTCATTTGACATCGATATCCGGCGGCTACGGTGCGGTTGATGCCTTGCTGCCCAATGTGTCCAGGTGGGTGCTGAATCACTTGATGAAATACGATCTGAGTCTCAAGCCCTTGATTGAGGATGCCAACAGGAGAGCCTGACGGTCTTTTCAGGCTGCTTGAGACGCAGAAAGGGCGCTGGACAATGTGACTTGTCGGCGCCCTTTCTGGTTTTTGACCGGAATTACAGCCAGCTGAGCAGACCGTAGTTCTTCTTGCCGCGACGCAGGATGGTGAAGCGGCCGTAGAGGCGCTCATTGCCCGCAATCTGATGGTCGATCGTATCGGCCTTCTGGCCGTTGATGCTGACGCTGCCACTCTGGATGAAGCTGCGTGCTTCGGACTTGGACTTGGCCAGGCCGGCGGCGGCCAGCGCGTCGATCAGGCTGGTATTGGCCTTGTCGAGCTGGACACCGGGCATGCCGTCCTGGGCGAGTTGTTCGAGGTCGTTTTCGGTCAGATCGGCGAGTTGGCCGGAGAACAGGCATTCGGTGATGCGGCGGGCAGCCATCAGGGCGACTTCGCCGTGCACCAGGCGGGTCGCTTCTTCGGCCAGGATGCGCTGGGCTTCGGGCTTGGTGCCACTGGCCTTGTCAGTCGCCTCGATCTCGTTGATACGGTCGACCGGTAAAAAGGTGAAAAATCGCAAGAACTTGTAGACGTCAGCGTCGGCGGTGTTCAGCCAGAACTGGTAGAAGGCGTAGGGCGAGGTCTTTTTCGGGTCGAGCCAGATGGCGCCGGATTCGGTCTTGCCGAACTTGGTGCCATCGGCCTTGGTGATCAGCGGCAGGGTCAGTCCATAGACCTGCTTGTGGTGCAGGCGGCGGGTCAGGTCGGTGCCGGCGACGATGTTGCCCCACTGGTCGGAACCGCCGATCTGCAGGACGCAGCCGTGGCGCTTGTAGAGTTCGGCAAAGTCGTAGCCCTGCAGCAGGCTGTAGGAGAACTCGGTGTAGGAAATGCCCTGGTCCTCGCGTTGCAGGCGCTGCTGGACGGATTCCTTCTTGATCATGGCATTGACCGAGAAGTGCTTGCCGATGTCGCGCATGAATTCGAGGCAGTTCATGCCGCCGAACCAATCGTAATTGTTGGCCATGATCGCCGCATTCGGGCCTTCGAAGTTCAGGAAGGGGGCGACCTGGTCGCGGATCTTGTCGACCCAGGTGGCGATGACGTCCGGTGTATTCAGCTTGCGTTCGGTGGCTTTGAAGCTCGGGTCGCCGATCATGCCGGTGGCGCCGCCGACCAGGGCAATCGGCTTGTGGCCGGCTTGCTGGAAGCGCTTCAAAATCAGCACCGGGACGAGATGGCCGAGGTGCAGGCTGTCGGCCGTCGGGTCGAAGCCGCAATAGAGCGTGACCGATTCCTCTGTCAGCAGCTTGTCGAGCGCCTCGGCGTCGGTGATCTGGGCGATCAGGCCGCGATCCTGCAGATCCTGGATGAGGGGGGAATGGGTCATTGCTTTCTCCACGGGGCGGGCGCCCGCCCATCAAAAAACGGTGCCAAAAAATCGGACCCGCGATTTTAGCAGAGCCGCGCTGTCAGGCCGGAGGGACGTATGGGGATTGGTGCTTTTGTTGGCTGATCGTAGCGTCAGGAATGATTGATTTTCTGAACAGCGCGGTGACGTGGGCAGTCCGTCAGGTGGTCATTGACCATGCCGGACGCCTGCATGAAGGCGTAGCAGATGGTTGATCCGACAAACTTGAATCCGGCGCCCGTCAGCGCCTTGCTCATGGCATCGGACTGTGCGGTCTTGGCCGGGACTTCGGACAGGGATTGCCAATGGTTCAGGATCGGCTGACCATCGACAAAGGCCCAGAGAAAGCGGCTGAACGACTGACCGCCGGCTTCCAGCGCCAGATAGGATCGTGCATTTTGTATCGTGGCGGCCACTTTGGCGCGATTGCGGATGATGCCGGGATCGGCCAATAAGGCCGCCACCTTTCGGTCATCGTACAGGGCAATCTGGTGCGGGTCGAAACCGTCGAAGACGTGGCGATAGTGTTCCCGCTTTTTCAGGACGGTTGCCCATGAAAGGCCCGCCTGGGCTCCTTCCAGGATGAGCAGTTCAAACAGGGCGCGGTCGTCGTGAAGACGCACGCCCCATTCGTGATCATGGTATTCGCGGTAGAGCTCGAATCCTTCGCTCCAGGGGCAGCGTTCCATGGTGATGGTTCCGGGTCAAGCCAGGCCGAGTGCTTTGTAGTACTCCGCGATGGCCGGCGTGCTGGCGATTCGTTGCATGTGTGCCTTGAGCTTGGGTGCAACCGTGTCGACCAGGTCGGCCGGAATGTGGTCAAGCTTGCCGGAACAGAGCCAGCGCACCAGAACGAAGGCTTTGAGGTCGGCGATGGTCAGGCGATCATCGGCAAAATAGCTGCCGCCGTGGCTGTCGAGTTGCGCCGACAGCCAGCTCAGGTATTGGGGCAAGGCGCCGCTCACCAATGCGTGGCGAGCGGTTTCGAGGGCTTCGCCGCTCAGCCCGAAGGTGGCACCGAGTTTGATATTCACGTCCTCCAGGGCCCCCAGGATTTCATCACAGAGCAGGGCCTGGAAGTTGTCAGCCGGATACAGGCCGGCGAGCTTGCCGGCGAAGCGGGTGATGGCATCGCTTTGCGTGACTTGAACGCCATCAACGTGCAGCGTCGGTACCTGATTCAATGGTGTGGTCTTGCGGACCTCAGCAAAGGTACTGGGCGCAAATCGAAAGTCCTCGAATGGAATGCCGCCGAGGTGCAGGGCCAGGCGGGCTGGTTCGGCGCGGCCGCCGGGAAAGTCAAAATAGGTCAGCTTGAGTTTTTGCATGGCGTGTTCCATTCGTCTGGTGGGG
>JGI24770J26754_10001129_pt1 | contig 19134 bp, 16 predicted proteins | sample LakOneMetagenome_FD_26754 | JGI IMG/M metagenome (IMG submission 26754) | reverse complement strand
ACCGCGACGAGCAGTGCCACCGGCACGAGCAGGGGCAGCACGGCACGCAGCCAACGGGGACCCGACGTGATCCGGGTCAGCGCCATCGCGCCCGACCCGGTGATGAGCCCGAAGGCCCAGGGCAGGGTCAGCAGCGGCCCATGCCCGTCGACCGGGGGCAGGGTGGTCAGCAGGTCCTTCCACCCGAAGGCCAGCTGGTCGGTCAGCAGCTGCCAGGTGTGCGGAACCGGCCAGACCGCCGGGACCTCGCGCAGGCAGAGAACCCCGCCGAGGAGATAGAAGATCGCGACGGCGGCGACCACGGGGGCCGCTCCGGGCCAACGGCGGATCTCGGCGACCAGGCCGGCGCTGACGCCGATCACGAGACCCAGGACTCCGACAGAGAGGAACTGCCAGCCGGTGAACGACGTGGCGAACGCCATCATGGCGGCGGTGCCGAGCACCAGGACGAACGCAGCGTCGGACCACGAGGCCCGACCCGCACGGGTCGGCAGCGCGTCGAGCGAGGACCGGTCGACGGCCGGGTCGGCGGGCGGCGGGGGCGACGCCGGCGGCGGCGCTTCGGCCACCGGGGGCGGCGCGGTCACGGTCATGACAGGCTCCAGCGCAGCAACGCCCCGAGGTCGGCCTTGTCGGCCAGGTGGAGGATCGGGATCCCGTCGGCGTCGGCCGCGCGGCTGCTCACCGTCGCGTCGACCACCATGGCGATGCGGCGTACCTCTGTGGGGAAGGCCGACGCCGCCATCCGCATCTGGGCGAACGTGGCCCCCGGACCGGTGATGAGGAACAACAGGCTCGTGTCGGGGGCGACGACCGCGGAACGCTGTGCCGACTTCGCCAGGCCGGTGTGCCCGAGGTTGGAGCGGCAGACCGCGTCCAGGGCGACGTGGCCGTTGTTGCCGGTGGCCGCCTGGTCACCGCACATGAAGGAGGTGTCGAACTCGTCCAGCACCGCGCGTACGGCGATCGAGGCCGCGACCGCCATGGCGGTCTCGAAGTCCTCGGGGTCGGGCCAGGACGCGACGTCGTCGTCGACGACGACCGTCGCGTGGGAGCGCCGGGTGTCGAGGTACTGGCGCACCAGGAGCTGGGTGCGACCGGCGGCGGCCATCGCCTTGGCCGAGGAGCGCCAGTGGACGTGACGCAGGTCGTCGCCCGGGACGTACTCACGCAGCGCGTGGAACGCCAGGTCGCTTTGGGAGACGGCGTCGGTGGACACGCCTTCGAGGTCGCGCAGCAGGCCGGCGCCCAGTGACTCCAGCGGCACCATCACGGGGCGGACCAGGATCTCCTGGACCTCGGTCCAGGAGAAATCGCGCGAGTAGAGACCCAGCGGGTCGCCACGCCGGGTGATCGCGGGACCGACCGGGACGACGCCGCGGCGCTCGGTCCGGACCGTGAACGACTCCTCGTGGCTGGCGTCGGCGGCGAGCGCCGGCAGGCCATAGCGGTGCAGGGCGTTGCCGACCGGAAGGTCGAGCATCGACGGCAGCATCCGGCCCGACGCGAGGTTGGTGACGGTGACCGAGCCACTGACCGACTCGCCCGCGACGACGCGGAGCGGCTCGAGGACGAGCTCCACCCCGACCCGGACCCGGCCAAGCAGCAGGGGTACGGCGAGCACGAGCAACGCGAGGCTGGCGACCGCCAGCACCGTCGCCTCACGCCAGTGCGTGCGGGAGGCGACGAGGCCGGCCACCACCGCGATGGCCAGCACGGTCCACCCGGTCGGGTTGATGATCCCGAACCACGAGCGGACCCGCCGCGGCGGTCTCGTCTCCATGAGCCGCCTCAGGCGACCCGGTCGGTGGGCGGAACCACCGCGTCGATGAGCCGTCCGATGACGCTCTCGACGGTGACTCCGGTGAACTGGGCCTCCGCGTCGAGCAGCAGCCGGTGGCTGAGCACCGGCTCGGCGAGCTCCTTGACGTCGTCGGGCACGACGTGGTCACGACCGTCGGCAGCGGCCCACGTCTTGGAGACCCGGATGAACGCGAGGCAGCCGCGGGCCGAGAGCCCGAGCTTGACGTGCGGCATCCGCCGGGACTCCTCGGCGAGCTCGGCGACATAGGAGATCAGGGCCGGGTCGACATAGACGTCGTCGGCCAGGCCGCTCATCTGCGCGATCGTGTCGGAGGTGATCGCCGGGGTGACGAGGGCGGCCCGGTCGCGGACCTTGGCGTTGACCAGCAGCTCGATGGTGGCGGCGCGGTCGGGGTAGCCCAGGGAGGTCTTCATGAGGAACCGGTCGAGCTGGGCCTCGGGAAGGCGGTAGGTGCCGGCCTGCTCGATGGGGTTCTGGGTGGCGATGACCATGAAGGGACGGCCCACGGAGTGCGGCTGGCCGTCGACCGTGACCCGGCCCTCCTCCATGACCTCCAGGAGCGCGGACTGGGTCTTGGGCGAGGCGCGGTTGATCTCGTCGGCGAGCACGATGGTGTGGAAGATCGGCCCGGGGTGGAACTCGAAGCCCGCCTTGTGCTGGTCATAGACGGTGACGCCGGTGACGTCCGAGGGCAGCAGGTCGGGGGTGAACTGGATGCGCGCGTGGCTCCCCTGGACGGTGTTGGCGAGGGCGCGGGCCAACATCGTCTTGCCGGTGCCGGGCACGTCCTCGAGCAGGATGTGCCCCTCGGAGAGCAGGCAGGTGAGGGTCAGGCGGAGCGCATGGCGCTTGCCGAGCACCGCCTTCTCCATGTTGTCGGCGAGCTGGTCGAAGGTCTGCTTGAACCAGCGCGCCTGCTCTGCGGAGATCGTCATGTCATCGCTTTCTCGAGGTGCAGCACCCGCGGGTGGCCCGGGGAGGCGGGACAAAGTAAAGGTGCCGCAGTAAGGCTAGTCGGACACCGCGACGTCCGCAGGCAACTCGCAACACCCGTTGCGGGCGTCGTCAGTTGGGCCAGCTCAACCGGTCGGACTCCGACGTCGTCCCGGGTCCCTGGCAGTCGGCCTGGACCCAGCGCCCCGGCACGCCGAAGTAGAACTGCGTCTGCTTGGTGTCCCCGTCGGCGAGGTCGACGGTCCCGAGGGTGCCCTCGGCCTGCGCCGTGATGGTGCACGTGACCGGGCCGAAGAAGTTCTGCACCTGGACGGTGATGAAGCCGCACGACGCGTCCGTGCAGTCCGGGTCGCCGCTGGCCGGCGGGTGGCAGGGGTTGGCACCGGAGTCGTCACAGTTGTCGCCGCGGGTGACCTTGACGATGGGCGCCGGCTGCGGGTCGGTGGTCTTGCTGACGACCAGGTCGGGGATAGCGCGGCCGCGAGGCCGGTCGGTGACCGACACGGTGATCTTCTCGGTGACCGAGAACCCGAGGTCGCGCTCGCCCAGGAAGAGCTGCGACGCATTGACGCTGGTGAGGTGCCAGCTCTTGGTCGGCCGCTTGTCGCTCCTGACGACGACGTCGATCGGCGCCCCGTTGGGCGAGACCTTGATCTCCCAGTTGAGCGTCTTGCCACCGGTCAGGATCGGGGTGACCTTGAGCATGTCGGCGGTGAGCGGCCCCCAGGTCTGCACCTTCTGGGTCGAGCTGATGCTGCAGTTGTCCATCGCGGCCTCGTTGCAGACCTTCAGCGTCACGGAGTGCGGCCCGTCGTTGTCGCCGACGCTGATGGTCTTCTTCTGCGCCCCGGTCATCGGCTGAGGTCCGACTGTCGTGACCCCGTCGACCATGATCGACACCAGCGAGTCCTCGCCTCGCGAGTCCGGCACAGTGAACTCGACGTCGGCCTTGGCATTCGCGCCACTTGCCTGGATCGACCAGGCTCCCCAGGCCATCGGGGTGGCGTTGGCGGTCCAGGGCTCGCTGTAGTCGCTGATCTTCCCGCTGATGGACGTCGACGCCTCCACCTTGAACCGATGGACGCTGCCGTCGAGAGGCATGTGGGGGATCGTGCAGCTGGTCGCGAGCGTGCCCAGACAGGACGGCTCGGAGACCGGCGACCCGTTGTCGGAGATGGAGTAGACGACCGGGTTGTCCGACCCTGCCGGCACGGCCTTCCAGGAGATGTCGAGGGCGGCGGTCGTGCTCGAAGGCGAGGTGCGCGCCACGACGATCGGTGGTTCGGGCTGGCCGGGGTCACCGGCGGCCTGGAACTGTCCGGACTCGGCCTTGCCGCCCCACCCGGCAGGATTGTGGGCCCTGATCTTGAACGTGTAGCGGGTGTTGTTGTCCACCCCACCGGCATAGAAGCGGGTGTCCCGCACGGTGTAGGACTTGCCGCCGAAGAACACCTCGTACATGTCGACCGACTTGCCGTTGAGCGAGGGCGGGTTCCAGGCGATCCAGATCGAGTGGCTGGCGAGCTTGGTGGTGTGGATGTTGCTCACCAACCCGGGCTTGGCGTCCGGGGACGACGGCTTGGACTTGGCGCTCACCTCGGACCAGCCGACCGCGTTGTGGGCGCGGACGGAGAACGTGTAGGGCGTCCCGTTGGTCAGCCCGGTCGCGTCACAGGTCGCCGTCGGGCAGGTGTAGGTCTTGCCGTTGCTGGCGCGCAGCTCGTAGCGGTCGATCCGGGCCCCGTTGTCGTCCGGGGGTCGCCAGCTCAGCCGCACCGTCTGGTCGCGGATCGAGCCGACGGCGAACGGCGCGGACGGGGTGTCGGGGTGGCCCAGCAGCTTGACGGTCAGCAGGTTGCTCGCCTGACGGTCGACCTGGTCGGTCGCGGCGACGTCGCTCATCGTCACCCGGAAGGTCGCGCTGCCGTTGGCCTGGCCGGTGGCCGCGAGGCGGACCGAGGAACCGGACGCCTTGGCGGCCGTCACCCCGGTGCCGCTGACGGGGCTGATCGACACGATGGTGGGGACGGGGTCGGGCACCATGGCGGCGAGGTACTGGCCCAGGTCGATGGTCCGGGAGTCTCCGGCCCGCAGGTCGGCCACCGTGATCGGGGACAGCGTCGGGGACGCGGCGGGAGCGACGCGGATGCGGAGCCGGCCGGGCTTGCTGCCCTCGGTCGCCACCTCGATGGTCCCCTGGGTTCCGGTGCGGGCCGAGCTCGACGCCGCGACGACGATCTCGGGACCCTCGGCCGTGGTGAGGTCGAGGCCGTCGACGTCGTTGACCCACGTGGCGGTGTAGCTGAGTGATCCTTGGTCGGCGGAGGTGCTGGGGAAGACGTGGCAGCGCCGGGTGATGTCGAGGCGCACCTCGCCCCCGCGCGGCACGGTGATCGGGGTCGTGGGGCACTGCAGGACGGGCACGTCGGCGCCCACCTGGACCGGGACGGAGAGCACCACCGGCTGGCGGTAGCCGGGGGCCGAGACCTGGAGCATCACGGCGCCCGGGCCGCGGAAGCCCTCGGCCGCGGACACCTGGAAGGACGCCTGGCTCAACCCGACCGCGGTGACGAGCCCCGGGGGTGACCCGACCAGCTCGGCCCCGTCGGCCAGGATGGCCGAACCCCCCGACGGGTTGACGACATAGCTGGACACCGGCAGCTTGCGCTCCTGGCCCGGGTCGAGGCGGATGACCGCCCCGGGCTTGACGTAGGGCAGCGCGGTGCCGGTCGGGGGGACGTAGAGGTTGGCGATCGTGGCGCCGCCGTCGGCGTCCTCGACCCGGAACGCCACCACACGCGGCTGCTCGCTGCGCAGGACGGTGACCTTGGTGCCGTTGATGCGCGCGTCGTCGGCNTAGACCTCGGCGACCCGGAGCTGCTTGGTCGGCCCGTCGGGGTCGTAGGCCCCCTTGAGCACGTCGACCCGGACGGCNGCGGAGTCGGCCGTCGCACCGAAGGCGTCGAAGACGACCGGTGGGTTGTTGTAGGGCGTCGCCGTGTGGACGGTGACCGTGGACTGGGTGGTCTCCACCCCGTTGTCGAGGCGATAGACGACCACCACGTCACGACCGGCCTCGAGGCCGGTGGTCGAGATCCGGACCGGCCCCTGGTCACCGACCAGTGACACTCCGGCGGGCGGGTCGACCAGCTCGACGTTGACCCGGTCGCCGGGCGCGACGAAGTCGTTGGCCATCGGATAGACGGTGGCCTCGCGGCCGGGCTCGACGGTGATCTCGTCGGCGACCTCCAGCGGCGGCTGGAGCGGACCGGTCGGCACGACGGCGACCCGGATCGTGCCGGTCGCGCGGCCACCGAGCGCGTCCTCGACGAGGTAGTTGAACTCGTCGGTCCCGGTGCTGGACGGGTAGGCCTGGTACTGGATCGAGTTGGCGCCGATCTCCATGACCCGGCCCAGGGCGGGTGCCGAGCCCAGCCCCATCACCGTGACGGCGTCGCCGTCGGGGTCGATGCCGGACCCGGGCAGCCGCAGGGTGATGGTGTCCCCCGCCACGACCCGGCCCTCGATGATCGGGGCCTGGGGCGGCTGGTTGTGCTTGGCCGGCGGGATCACCGTGATCTGGAGGGTCCCCGGGGCGGTCTGGCCCGCGGAGTTCTGGGCGACGTAGGTGACCGTCATGGTCTCGGCGGTCGGCACGGTGGCCGGCGCGACGAAGCGCACCAGGCGACCGGAGACGAACGCGTCGCCGTTGTTGCGGGTGCGTCCGTCGGGCCCGAGGGTCTCGAGCCGCCCGGACTGCTGGCCGGCGACGTCGCTGACGAGCACGAGCTGGTCACCCGACGGGCTGAAGTCGTTGTCGAGGACGGGGATGGTCAGGCTCGAGCCGGCGCGGACGGTGACCTCGTCGGGCTCGGTCACCGGGGCGTTGTCGTCCGGCACCGCCCGCTGGGTCACCTGGATCTCGCCGGTCGCCGACTGGCTGCCGTTGCTGATGACGTAGCGCACCAGCTGGGTCCGGGGGCGCAGCTCCCCTGCCCGGGCGCTGATGCGCACCCAGCGTCCGTCGACGACCGCGACATCGAGCTGGTCGGAGGTGGCCGTGGCGGACTGCACCATGAGTACGCCGCCGCGTGGGTCGCTGTCGTTGGCCAGGGCGTCGACCATGCTTGGAGAGGCGCCATAGATGGTGGCCGTGTCGGGCATGGCCACCGGTCCTCGGCGCTCACGCTCGTGGACGTCGACCCGGATCCGGCCGCTGGCCAGGGGCGCGTCGCCATAGGAGACGTCGTACTCGAGGAAGTAGGAGCGGGCCTCGGGGGCGCGGAAGGTCACGGTGCCCTGGGCGAGGTCGGTGTCAGCCTGCGCGCCCTTGGGGCTGGTCACGGCGCCGGCGAGCTGGAGGCGGGCGTCGGGGCTGAGCGGGTCGGCACCGGGCAGGTCGTTGGCGAGCGGCCGGATCGTCACCCACTCGCCCACCTCGGCGGTGACGATGTCGGGCTGCGCCTTGGCGGCCACCGCGTCGTCGGTGTCGGGGTCCTGCACCGTGAAGGCCAGCTGCTGGGCGACGGGCGCCGAGCGGCCGTCGGTCACGCCGTAGGTCAGCTCGACAGGACCCGGCGAGTTGGGCGCGGTGAACCGGATGCGGCCGTCGGTCGTCGTCTGGACGGCGGCTCCCTCACCGGAGGACGCCGTGACCTTGGCGTCGACGACGTCGAGGGCGTCGCCGTCGGCCGGGTCACGCCAGTCGGTCAGCACGGGGAGGGTCAGGGTGCCGTTGGGTGCCACCGGCCAGGTGTCGGCCTTGAAGCTCTGGCGCAGCGAAGGCTGCTCGTTGCCGTGCTTGCGCACCTCGACGGTGATCCGCGCGTGCGCGCCGACGTCGTGGCGGCCGTCGCTGATGTAGTAGGCATAGGTCGACACGCCCGACGCGTTGGTGGGCTGCTGGATCTGCACCGTCTGGCCGTCGGGGCTGATCGTGGCCGGCGCCGCCTCGCCGGTCAGCTGTTCGACCGAGCTGACCGCGAGCATCCGCCCGGCGGGCGCCGAGTCGTTGTCCAGCGGATGGGTGACGGTGGTGCGTCCGGGCCGGGTCCCGAAGTGGTCGTTGCGTGCCTTGGGCGGGCGGCGGTCGCCGGGGTTCTCGTTCTGCTGTTCCGAGGACTTGTCGTTGTCGGAGTTGGGGTTGCGGAACGCCTCCCAGTTGTCGATCTGGGTCGGCGTCTCGTCGATGTTCCAGACGGCGCCCGACAGGCGGTCGTTGAGGAGGATCTGGCCGCGGTTGACCCGGAAGACCAGGTCGCTCGTGTGGTGGTCGAGCGTCAGGGTGGCCGGCTCGCCGTCGTCGCAGCGGGTCGCCACATAACCGCGGCCGCCGGACCAGGCCGCGAAGTCGCAGCTGCCGAGCCGGACCGGGGCCGTGGGGCTGCCGGCGGGCACGGTGGCGACCGTCGTGAGGGCGCCGGTGGTGAGGTTGACGCTGACCAGGTCTGTGGGGGTCTCGAGGAGAACGGCGTCGGCGTCCGGGCCGGGCTGCTGGAGCACCGAGCCGACCTCGACCACCGCGCGGGCACCCCCGATGACGGTGAGCTGCCCGGTCTCCTGGTCGAGAACGATGGGAGTGTCGCCGACGGCCGTCACGGCGGGAAGACCCTCCAGGGCGAGCTTCTCGCTCGTCGGGGCCGTCAGGTCGGCGCCAGGCTGGACCGCGCCGGACGGAGGCGCGATCCGGGTCAGGGTATCGGTGTCGGCGGAGGCCACCACGACGGTGCCGCCCTGGGTGACCGCAAGGGCGGCGTTGCCACCCGCCTCGGTGACCGGGCTCATGTCGGCGTCGATGCGGGACAGGTCGGGCAGCACGCCCTCGGGCGCGACCCGGGCCGCCCAGACCGACCCCTTGACCGGGTCGAGGGTGGCAATCGTGCCGCCGGCGAGCTGGACCTGTGAGGCCCGTGGCAGCGAGGCCTCACGGCCCTCTGCGGGGGTGCCGGTCGTCGGGTCGAGCACGGTCAGGCGGCGGGTGGTGTAGTTGACGCCGACCACCGCGGAGTCCTGCTGGAGGACGTCGACGTCGGAGCGGTCGTCGCTGTAGATGATCGCGTCGAGCTGGCCGATCGGCTTGTTGATCCGACCGAAGCTGCTCAGCCGGCTGTCGGTGACCCAGACGCCGCCGTCGTTGAGATCGGGCTTGTGGGCGTCATAGCCGCGCGCCGAGACGGCGTACCCGACGACGCTCCCGGCAGCCATCACGAGGGCAAGGTTCAGCGCGACGGCGGATCGCCGTCGACGGTTGGTGCCCGTCGCGCGCTTCATGACCCCCCAACGGACGTCTCTGGTGCTCGGTTTTGCCCCGGCTTTACCCGCACCCGAGACTAATGCAGACAATTCCCACGCGTGCGAAGTCCCGCAAATCACGGCAACTTCGGTGTTGCGTGCGGAACAATGGGCCCGGGTCGCCACTGGTCTGGACCGGCTGTGACCTCAGTGTCGCTCATGGTGCCCCCCGCCAGGAGGGCGCCCCACAAGAAGAGGCAGGTGGCCCGTGGAGACCAGCTACGTCGGCGGACCAGGCGTTCTCCTGGCCAGGGGTCGCCGGTGGCTGCTGCTGGACGACGATCCGTCGGCCGACCGCGTCCACGACTGGTGGACGATGCTCGGCGACTCCGGACCCGTGCGCGACCGGCTGGTCGCCGCCCTCGACATCGCCTATCCGCTCCACGACGTGAGCCTGGTGTTCGTCGACCTCGACGACGCCGAGCCCGCCACGACGTGGGGCCAGGGCCGGGTCGAGCCGCGCGGACAGTCCCAGATCCTGTCGGTGGGCGTCTCGAGCGCAGGCGGACCGCGTCCACTGCTCGCCGGCGTCGTGTCCGCGGCCTCGGTGACCGTCTATGCCCCCGCGGTCACCCCCATCAGCCTGATCGACCACATCCCCGACGAGATCCTGCACAGCTCGGCGCCCGCACCGACCCACCGCACGTTCTTCCGGCCGGCGACCTATGACATCGACGAGGAGGCCGCCACCACGATGCCGCGGGTGCCGCTCCCCGAGAGCGTCACCAACCCGCCGGAGTCGCCGGAGGAGCTCGAGGCCGAGATGGCGGCTGCGGCCGCCAGCGTCTTCCAGTCCGGCTCCAGCGACCACCTGCGCCAGTCCCCGAGCGAGACCGTGCTGGCGGTGCACTGCCCCAACGGCCACGTCACGCCGGCCTATACCCCGGCCTGCCGCATCTGCCAGGCGCCGGTGCCCCCGCAGGAGCCGCGTCGGATCCCGCGCCCTCAGCTCGGTGGCCTGCGCCTGCCCACCGGAGAGCTGGTCCCCCTCGACCGCGGCGTGGTCTTCGGCCGCAAGCCGGTGCCCGTCCCCGGCAGCAACGACTGGCCGCACATGGTGCACCTGCCGCAGGACTCGACCTATGTCTCGCGCATGCACCTGCAGATCGAGCTCGACGGCTGGCTGGTCCTGGCCCGTGACCTCGGCTCCCGGGGCGGTACGACGCTCCGCATCCCCGGCCGGCTGCCCCAGCGGATCCGCGCCAACGAGCGCTACGTGCTCGAGCCCGGCCATTCGCTCGACCTCGCCGACTCCTACGAGATCGTCTATGAGATCTCCCCTGAGGACTCGCCGTGACCGCTCCCCGGATTCCGGGGTACCGCGTCGTCGAACACCTCGGGAGTGGCGGCTTCGCCGACGTCTTTCTCTATGAGCAGGAATGGCCCCGCCAGCGCGTGGCCATCAAGGTCGTTCGGCCCGACATCCCGCTGACCGACCGCGAGAAGAACCTGTTCGCCAGCGAGGCCGACGCCATGGCCCAGCTGGCCGACCACCCCTACATCGTGTCGGTGCTCAACGCCGGCACGACCGAGGACGGTCGCCCCTACCTGGTGATGCGCTACTGCCCGCCGCCCGATCTCGGCGTGCGTGTGCGGGGCAACCCGATGCCGGTCTCGGAGGCGATCAGCACGGGCATCAAGCTCGCCAGCGCGATCGAGACCGCCCACCAGTCGGGGATCCTCCACCGCGACATCAAGCCGAGCAACATCCTGGTGACGACCTACTCCGAGCCGGCCATCACCGACTTCGGCATCGCCGGCCGGGTCCATGACGTCGAGGGCGACAAGGACGTCCGGATCTCCTACCCCTGGTCGCCACCCGAGCTGCTCGACGGCCGCTCCAACGGGTCGGTCGCCTCGGACGTCTACTCCCTCGGCGCCACCATCTGGCACCTGCTCGTCGGGCGGTCGCCGTTCTCGATCCCCAACGGCGACAACTCCACGCGCGCGCTCAGCGCCCGGATCCTGCATGCGGCGCCGCCGGCCACCATGCGCCCCGACGCCCCACCCGGACTCGACCGCCTCCTCCAGCAGTGCCTGGCCAAGCAGCCGGCCTATCGTCCGGAGAGCGCCCTCGAGCTCGCGCGCAGCCTCCAGCGGATCGAGGCCGCCGCCGGCTATCCGCGGACCCCGGTCGCCGTCGAGGGCGACGCGTCGGGTGCCGCCTCCCGAGACCCGATGGCCGCCGACCCCGACGAGACCCGGCTCAAGCCGCCGACGATCATGACGTCGATGCCGCGCTCCACCCCTCACGAGCCTCACTCCGAGGTCGAGGAGACCCAGGACCGCGGCGGCGGCCCGGGCCCCACGCTGCTCGCCCTGATCATCGGGGCGATGCTCGCCACCCTCGTCACGCTGATCTTCGTCATGGTCAAGAACGGCGACGACTCCCCGACCCCCGCTCCGACGCCGACCAGCTCTGCGGGGACGCCGACCCTGCTCCCGGGCGCACCGACCGAGGAGCCACTGGTCACCGGCAAGCGCTCGGGCGACACGGTCACCTTCAGCTTCAGCTATCCCGGCGGCGCCGAGTCCGGCGACACGTGGCAGTGGACCCGCACCGACACCAACAAGGGTGCCCGCACCACGGAGCCGTCGCTCGAGCTCCAGGCCACCGGCCGGCTGTGCGTCCAGGTCTCCCTGGTGCGCAACGGCGTCGCCTCCCCGGTCGCCGACACCTGCGTGGAGTGAGGCCGGCCCCGCCGGTGCCCCCATCCCCCATCCCCTGCGCCCGCAGCGGCGCGGGGGACGAGCCTGGGTCAGGGGGACTTGCGGTCGTCGGCGCGGACCTTGATCAGGCTGGCGACGGCGGTGATGGTGAGGCTGCCGATGATGACCACGAGCGAGAGCCAGATCGGGATCTCCGGGGCGGCGTGCACGCCGTGGCCGCCGTTGATGAAGGGCAGCGTGTTCTCGTGCAGGGCGTGGAGGATCAGCTTGACGCCGATGAACAGCAGCAGGAACGCCAGGCCGTAGGACAGATAGACCAGCCGCTCCAGCAGGCCGCCGATGAGGAAGTAGAGCTGGCGTAGGCCCATCAGCGCGAACACGTTGGCCGTGAAGACGAGATAGGGCTCGCTGGTCAGGCCATAGATCGCCGGGATCGAGTCGAGGGCGAAGAACAGGTCGGTGATCCCGAGCGCGAGCACCACCAGCAGCATCGGGGTCATCACCCGCTTGCCGGCCTCGCGGGTGAAGAGCTTGACGCCGTCCCACTCCTGGGCGACCGCGAAGTGCTTGCGGATCCAGGTCACCATGCGCGGCTCGTCGTACTGCGCGTCGTCCTCGTTGGCCTCACGGGCGAGGTTGACCGCCGTCCAGATCAAGAAGATCCCGAAGAGGTAGAAGACCCAGCTGAACTCGCTGATCGCGGCTGCGCCGACGGCGATGAAGACGGCGCGCAGCACGAGGGCGAGCACGATGCCGACGAGCAGCACCGTTTGTTGGAACTCCCGGGGTACGGCGAACTTGCTCATGATGATGATGAAGATGAACAGGTTGTCGACCGACAGCGAGTACTCGGTCAGCCAGCCGGCGAAGAACTCACCGCCGTAGCGCCCGCCATAGAAGAACCAGACGCCGATCCCGAACAGGACCGCGAGCCCGACGAAGAACGCGAGCGCACGACCCGACTCCTTCATGGTCGGCTCGTGTGGGTGCCGCCCGATGACGAAGACGTCGACGAGCAGGACGCCGGTCGTGATCAGCGCCGTGAGCACCCAGACGGTGGTGGAGACGCCCATGGCCTAGCGCCCCCCGAACGGGAGGCCGAGCTCGGCGAGCCGGGCCTCCCCGCCGTCGAGGGCCGTCAGCACCCAGGCGCCGTCGGGCATCCAGGTGACGGTGTGCTCGTAGTGCGCGGCCCAGCTGCCGTCCATCGTCGCGATCGTCCATTCGTCGTCCAGCTCGACCCCGTAGGAGGACCCCAGAGTGACCATCGGCTCGATGGCGAGCGCCAGTCCTCGCGTGATCTTGACGCCCCGGCCGGCCTTGCCGGTGTTGGGTACGTCGGGCCGCTGATGCATCTGGGAGCCGATGCCGTGGCCGGTGAAGCCCTCGAGGATGCCGAAGTCGCCTCGCGCGGAGACGTAGTCACCGACCGCCGCCGAGATGTCGCCGACCCGGCCGCCGAGACGACCGGCCGCGATGCCGGCCCACAGGGCGCCCTCGGTGACGGTCATCAGCTCGGCGACCTCGGGCCGCACCTCACCGACCGCGACCGAGATGGCCGCGTCGCCGTGCCACCCGTCGATGATGGCCCCGCAGTCGATCGAGATCACGTCGCCGTCGGCGAGCGCGCGGTCGCCGGGGATCCCGTGGACCACCTCGTCGTTGACCGAGGCGCAGATGGTCGCGGGGAACGGCGGCTGCGCATAGCCCTTGAACGACGGCACCCCGCCGGCCGAGCGGATGTTGTCCTCCGCGAGGGCGTCGAGCTCGCCGGTGGTCACCCCGGCGCGCACGGCGCCCCGCAGCAGCTCGAGGGTCTCCCCCACGAGGAGCCCCGCCCGGCGCATCGCGTCGATCTGGGCAGGGGTCTTGATCTCGACGCCGCGGCCCCCCAGGGCCACGGTCAGCTCTCGGAAACGACGTCGAGAGTGGCGAAGATGCGCTTGGTCACGTCGTCGACCTCGCCCATGCCGTCGACCTCGACGAGGAGGCCGCGGTCACGATAGACGTCGATCAGCGGAGCGGTCTGCTCGGTGTAGATCTCCTGGCGCCGTCGGATGACGTCCTCGGTGTCATCGGCGCGGCCCTCGGTCTGCGCCCGCTGGAGCAGTCGCTGGACGACCTCGTCCTGGTCGACGGTGAGGACGACGACCGCGTCGAGGCGGTGACCGGTGAACGCGATCATCCCGTCGAGCTCCTCGACCTGGGCGACCGTGCGTGGGTAGCCGTCGAGCAGGAAGCCCGGCTCCGCGTCGGGCTCGTCGATGCGGTTGCGCACCATGAGGTTGGTGACCTCGTCGGGCACGTACTCACCGGCGTCCATGAACTTCTTGGCCTCGACTCCCAACGGCGTCCCTTGGGACACGTTGGCGCGGAAGATGTCGCCGGTCGAGATCGCCGGGATGCTGAAATGCTCGGCGATGTATCTCGCCTGCGTGCCCTTGCCGGCCCCCGGGGGCCCCATGATGATCAGCCGCATCCCGCACTCCTCGTCAGTGGTTGCTCCAGCCTCAGTCTGCCGTACGCCGCCGGGCGGCTCGTCACCGGAGGAAGCCCTCGTAGTTGCGCTGCTGGAGCTGGCTCTCGATCTGCTTCACGGTGTCGAGCGCGACGCCCACCATGATCAGGATCGAGGTGCCACCGAAGGGGAAGTTCTGATTGGCGTTGATGATCGCCAGGGCGACCAGCGGGATCAGGGCGATGAAACCCAGATAGAGCGCGCCAGGCGCGGTGATCCGCGAAAGCACATAGGCGAGGTAGTCCTCGGTCGGCCTGCCGGCCCGGATGCCGGGGATGAACCCGCCGTACTTCTTCATGTTGTCGGCCACTTCTTCGGGGTTGAAGGTGATCGACACATAGAAGTAGGTGAAGAAGATGATCAGCACGAAGAAGCCGAGCATGTAGAGCGGATGGTCGCCGCGCACGAGATAGGTGTTGACCCAGCCGACCCACTTGGGCGGGTTGGTGCTCTGNGCCTGGAACTGTGCGGCAAGCGCCGGGATGTACATCAGCGACGACGCGAAGATGACCGGGATGACACCGGCNTGGTTGACCTTCAACGGGATGTAGGTCGAGCTGCCGCCGAACATCTTGCGGCCCACCATGCGNCGGGCGTATTGCACCGGGATGCGGCGCTGCCCCTGCTCCATGAAGATGACGGCCGCGATGACGACCATGCCGATCACGATGACCAANCCGAAGACCCACCAGCCACGGCCCTTCTGGACCGCCCACATCGACGACGGGAANCCGGAGATGACCTGGGTGAAGATCATCAGCGACATGCCGTTGCCGATGCCGCGCTCGGTGATCAGCTCGCCCAGCCACATGATGACCGCGGTGCCGGCGGTCATGACGACGACCATGCTGAGGAACAGCCAGATGCCATCGTTGTAGAGCAGGCTCTGGTTGCACCCCTGGATCAGGTTGCCCGAACGGGCGAGCGCGACGATGCCCGACGCCTGGAGCACCGCGAGGCCGAGGGTGAGGTAGCGGGTGTACTGGGTGATCTTGGTGTTGCCCGACTGGCCTTCCTTCTTGAGCGCTTCGAGCCGCGGGATCACCACGACGAGCAGCTGCAGGATGATCGAGGCCGTGATGTAGGGCATGATGCCCAGCGCGAAGATCGTCAGCTTGAGCAGNGCGCCGCCGGAGAACAGGTTGATCAGCGAGTAGAGGCCGNTGTTGTCGACCGCGTTNAGACAGCCACGGACGGCGCCGACGTTGACACCCGGGGTCGGGATCTGCGAGCCGAGCCGGAACACCGCGATGATGAACAGCACGAAGAGCAGCTTGCGACGCAGGTCCGGCGTCCGGAACGCGTTGACGAAGGCCCGAAGCACGAGATCCTCTTTCCTGATGACGATCGATGGCGCAGCCACCGTCGGGGCTGGTCCGCCCGGTGTCGGCACTCAGCCGGTGGGAAGCCTAACAGGGAGTGCCCCCCGCTTTTCAAAGCGGGAAGCGACCCCACGAACACGCGAGAGGCGCGTGCCGCCCGAGTCAACCTCGCGCCGCACGCGCCTCACACGCATGGTCAGTGCCCCCGATGGTCCATCACCGTCACAGGACGGTGACGCTGCCGCCGGCGGCCTCGATCTTGTCCTTGGCCGAGCNGGAGAAGGCGTTGGCCGAGACCTGGACGGCCACGGACAGGTCGCCCTGGCCCAGCACCTTGACGGGCTCGCCCTTGCGGACGGCCCCCTTGGCGACCAGGTCCGCGACCGTCACCTCGCCACCGTCGGGGAACAGCTCCCCGAGGCGGTCGAGGTTGACGACCTGGAACTCCACCTTGAAGGGGTTCTTGAACCCCTTCAGCTTGGGAAGGCGCATGTGGATGGGCATCTGGCCGCCCTCGAACGATGCGGGCACCTGGTAGCGGGCCTTGGTGCCCTTGGTGCCTCGACCGGCGGTCTTGCCCTTGGAACCTTCACCGCGACCCACACGGGTCTTGGCGGTCTTGGCGCCGGGCGCCGGCCGCAGGTGATGCAGCTTCAACGTCATGGCGTCACTCTCCCTCGATGACCTCGACCGTCACCAAGTGACGGACCGCGTTGACCATCCCGCGGATTTCGGGACGGTCCTCCTTGACGACGACGTCACCGATCCGCTTGAGCCCGAGCGCCTGCATGGTGGCGCGGTGCGCGGGCTTGGTGCCGATGGTCGACTTCTTCTGCTGGACCTTGAGCTGGGACATCAGGCGACACCCCCGCCGGCGGCGGCCTTGGCCGCAGCCTCGCCCTCGGCGCGCGCCCTGAGCAGGGCGGCCGGGGTGACGTCCTCGACCGAGCGGCCGCGACGAGCGGCCACGGCCTCCGGCTCCTCCAGCATCTTCAGCGCCTCGACGGTCGCGTGAACGATGTTGATCTGGTTGGACGAACCGAGCGACTTGCTGAGGACGTCGTGGATGCCGGCGCACTCCAGGACCGCACGCACCGGGCCACCGGCGATCACACCGGTACCGGGAGCGGCCGGACGCAGGAGTACGACGCCCGCGGCCTTCTCGCCCTGGACGGGGTGCGGGATGGTGCCCTGGATACGGGGGACCTTGAAGAAGTGCTTCTTGGCCTCCTCCACGCCCTTGGCGATGGCGGCCGGCACCTCCTTGGCCTTGCCGTAGCCGACACCCACCAGACCCTCGCCGTCGCCGACGACGACCAGAGCGGTGAAGCTGAAGCGACGACCACCCTTGACGACCTTGGCGACACGGTTGATCGCGACGACCCGCTCGATGTAGGCGCTCTTCTCAGCCTGTCCACCGCGACGGTCGTCACGACCGCGGCGGTCGCCCTGGCGCTCCGAGCGCTGTCCGCGCTGGGCTCCACTCATGAGATCTTCCTCTTCTCTTTCGGTGCCGCGATGTCAGAAGGACAGGCCGCCCTCCCGGGCGGCGTCCGCGAGGGCCGCGATGCGGCCGTGGTACTTGTTGCCGGCGCGGTCGAACACGACCGACTCCACACCGCTGGCCTTGGCACGGGCGGCCACGAGCTCGCCGACCTTCTTGGCCCNGTCGGTCTTGTCACCGGACAGCGCGCGGACGTCGGCCTCCATCGTCGACGCAGACACCAGCGTGCGGCCGGCCAGGTCNTCGATGACCTGNACGGAGATGTGCTTGGTGCTGCGGGTGACGACGAGACGCGGACGCTCGGCNGTGCCCGAGATCTTCTTGCGACCACGCAACTGACGACGCAGGCGAGACTGCAGACGCGACGACGCGTGCTTGTGCTGCTTCAGCGAGACAGCCATGGTTACTTCCCAGCCTTTCCGACCTTGCGGCGGATGTGCTCGCCGGCGTAGCGGACGCCCTTGCCCTTGTAGGGCTCCGGCTTGCGCAGCTTGCGAATGTTGGCGGCGACCTCGCCGACCAGCTGCTTGTCGATCCCCTGGACGCCGAACCGCGTCGGGGCGTCGACCACGAAGGTGATGCCGTCAGGGGCGTTGAAGGTGATCGAGTGTGAGTAGCCGAGCTGGAACTCCAGCTGGGTCGGGCTCTTGGAGAGCACGCGGTAACCCACCCCGACGATCTCGAGACGCTTCTCGTAGCCGTCGGTCACGCCGACCACCATGTTGGCGATCAGGGTNCGGGTGAGGCCGTGCAGCGAGCGGCTGATCCGCTCGTCGTCGGGACGCTTCACCTCGAGGGTGCCNTCCTCGCTCCGCTCGACCGTGATCGGGGACGCCACGGTGTGGGACAAGGTGCCCTTGGGGCCCTTGACGGTCACCACCGCGTCGTCGATCGCGACGTCGACACCGGACGGGACCGGGATCGGAAGCTTGCCAATGCGCGACATGCTCTGTGTTCTCCTCTCGGTCTCGGACTCACCAGACGTAGGCGAGGACTTCCCCACCCACGCCCTTCTGGTTCGCCTGGCGGTCGGTCAGCAGACCCTGGCTGGTCGAGATGATCGCCACGCCCAGCCCGCCGAGCACCTTGGGGAGCCCGTTGTGCTTGGCGTAGACCCGGAGACCGGGCTTGCTGATCCGGCGGACGCCCGCGATGGAGCGCTCTCGGTTGCGGCCGTACTTGAGCGTGATCGTCAGCGTCTTGCCGACGGCCGGCTCACCGTCGGGGCCCACGTTGTCGGCCACGGCGAAGGAGGTGATGTAGCCCTCCTGCCGCAGGATCTCGGCGAGGCCCGCCTTCATCTTGCTGTAGGGCATCGACACGTCGTCGTGGAAGGCCTGGTTGGCGTTGCGCAGACGCGTCAGCATGTCTGCGATCGGGTCAGTCATCGTCATGGTGCTGGGTTTCTCTTTTCTGCTGCGGTATCCGTCCGCGCCTCTGGCAGGCGGACCTACAGCGATCGTGTATCGAGGTGAACAATCACCAGGAGGACTTGGTCACGCCGGGCAGCTCACCGCGGTGCGCCATCTCCCGCAGGCAGATCCGGCACAGGCCGAACTTGCGGTAGACGGCCTTGGGGCGGCCGCAGCGCTGGCAGCGGGTGTAGCCCCGGACGGCGAACTTCGGCTTGCGAGCCGCCTTCACCCTGAGTGCAGTCTTCGCCATGTCAGTTCTCCTTGAACGGGAAGCCGAGCTGCTTCAGCAGCGCACGACCCTGCTCGTCGTTGGTGGCGGTGGTCACCACCGTGATGTCCATGCCCCGCGGGCGGTCGACCCTGTCCTGGTTGATCTCGTGGAACATGACCTGCTCGGTGAGCCCGAAGGTGTAGTTGCCACGCCCGTCGAACTGCTGGGGCGAGAGACCACGGAAGTCGCGGATGCGCGGGAGCGCGAGCGACAGCAGCCGGTCGAGGAACTCCCACATCCGGTCGCCGCGCAGCGTGACGTGTGCGCCGATCGGCATGCCCTCGCGCAGCTTGAACTGCGCGATGGACTTGCGGGCCTTGGTCACGGTCGGCTTCTGGCCGGTGATCGCGGTGAGGTCGCGCAC
>JGI24770J26754_10001128_pt1 | contig 19139 bp, 19 predicted proteins | sample LakOneMetagenome_FD_26754 | JGI IMG/M metagenome (IMG submission 26754) | reverse complement strand
TCCGAAGCCGGGAACAGCTCCGGTCACCTGGCATACAGATGCCATGGTTACCTCCATTACCGAAGGGCGAATGCCCTTCCCAAGATCCCTTGTCGGCGAGCCGTCCACGAATGGACAGCACGCAATGCACGCGCAGAGGCGTAGCAGCCTTCAACATTACGGGTTCGCAGCTCGCAGCGCAAACCGTCGACCTGCCTCAGCCGACGGCTGCCGAGGCGGCAGCAGCGGTGCAGCGCTCACACAGCCCGAAGACGTCGACAACGTGGGCCGCCTGGGTGAAGCCGTGCTCCGTGGCCACGTTATGAGCCCAGGTCTCGACGGCATCCGCTTCGATCTCGACCGTGAGGCCGCAGTTGCGGCAGATCAGGTGGTGATGGTGATCGTTCGTGCTGCAGGCGCGATACAGGCTTTCGCCGTCCGGCGATTGGAGCGAGTCGGCGCTGCCGTCAACGGCGAGGTCGGCCAGCGCGCGGTACACGGTGGCCAGCCCGATCGGGGATCCGGTGGCATGCAGCGCGGAGTGCAGGCCTTGAGCGCTGACAAAGCCCTCGCTGGCGTCCAGTGCCACGCGCACCGCTTCACGCTGCCACGTATTCCGCTTCATGCCTTCAACCGTAACCATATCTGCCCACTTCGACGCACACCCAAGGCAAGCAGGAAGAATCCTGCGGCGCTGAGCGCGATAGCAGGCCCGGCGGCCACATCGAGGCTGCGGGAGACAAAGACTCCGATGACTCCCGATGCCGCACCGAGTACGGGGGCGATCACGAAGATATGCGATGTGGAATGCGAGACCAGACGAGCGGCGGCCGCCGGGGCCGCGATCAGAGCGATCGCGAGGATGGCCCCGACCGCAGGCATGGCGGTGACCACGGTCGCCGTGATCAAGGTGAGGGACAGTACCTCAATGGGCCATTCCCGGTAGCCCGCCGCCCGGTAGCCGCTCACGTCGAAAGTGGAGAACAGGATTTGCTTGCCCAGCAGCGCGATCACCAGAATCGAGGCGATCAGCACGCCCGAGGCGAGCAGGACGTCCGCAGTCGTGACCGTCAGGATGGAGCCGACCAGGAAGGAGTCGACGTGGAGGGGTAGTGACGGGTTCAGCGATTGCAGCACGACGCCGAGCGCGAAACCGGCCGTGAGCAGGATGCCGGAGGCAACCTGGCTGCCCTGACGTCGCACCCGCCCGATCATCGTCATGATCGCCACAATGGCGACGCTTGCGACAGCGGCGCCGAGGGGAATGCTCAGACCGAGGATCGTGGCGCCGACCGCGCCGGGAAAGGTGGCATGGGTGAGCGCCTGGGCGAAGAAGGTGCGGCGGCGCAGCACGACCAGCGTTCCGACGAGGCCGCAGAGCGCGCCGATCACCACGGCAGCCAGCAGCGCCTGCTCGAAGTACCCCATCAGCGAACCATCCGGGTGCGACCGGGCCGGAACCGGTCGATGCCGAGCCTCGAGAGCAGCGCGACGGTGTAGCCGGCCACCAGCAGCAGCACCACAGTGGCCCCGCTCGGCAGGTCGATGCCGACGTTGACGGATGCCTCGTACCCGATCGCCAGGCCGACCCAGGCCGTGAGGACGGCAAAGATCGCCGCGACCGGGAACAACAACCACAAGCGATTGGTGACCAGGCGTGCCACGGCTCCCGGAACGATCAGCACGGCCAGCACCAGCAGATTACCCACGGCATTGCTGGCGGCGACCACGACGAGGGCGATCGCCACATTCAGAACGATATCGAGCATGACCGGGCGGTATCCCGCTGCCGCGCTTCCGGTGTGGTCAAAGGCACGGAAGACCTGCTGCTTCAGGGTTACTCCCACCAGGAGCAAGGCGATCGCGCAGATCACCGTGGCTTGGACAACCTCGGTGGCGCTCACCGTGAGCAGCCGGCCGAACAACAACTGTTCGAGCTGACCCACGTAATTGGTCTGACGGGACACCACGATCACGCCCACACTGAACATGGCCGTGAACACGATGGCGATCGCAGCATCGGAGCTGACCGCCCGGCGCATGATCAGGGTCAGCAGAACGGCCGCTATCAGTGCGGCGAGCATGGCTCCCATAAATAAGCCGTCCCGACCTCCCCAGACAAAGCCGATCGCGATGCCGGGGAATACAGCATGGGTGAGCCCGTCACTGATGAATTCAAGACCCCTCAGGTTCACCAGCACCCCGACAAGACCCGCAACCAGGCTCAGCACCACGAGCACAGTCAGCGCCCGGGCCATGAAGGGCAGGGCGAAGGCGTCAACGAGCGGAGCGAAGAAGTCCACTCAGTGTCCGCCGTGGCCCGGGAGCACGACCGTGTGCTCGTCCATCTCAACGCCCACATCATGGAAGGCTCGCTGCACATTGGCCAGGGTGAGCACCTCGTCCCGAGGTCCGAAGGCAACCTGCGTGCCGTTGAGCAGCAGCACTGATTCGCACACGGCCCGAGCGAGTTCGAGGTCGTGCGTTGAGACCACGACCGCTACGCCGTCAGCTTTCAAACGCCGGACAGTGTCGATGAGGGCGTCCCGGTTCTGCTGGTCCAGGCCGTTGAAGGGTTCATCCAGAAGCAGCAGCCGCGGTCCGGATGCCATGGCGCGGGCCAAGAGTCCTCGTTGCTGCTGGCCGCCCGACAGCTCACCGAATCGGGTTTTCGCCCGGTCCTGCAGGCCCACGGCCTGGAGGGCGGCCGCCACCGCGGCGCGGTCCTTCTTTCCGGGCAGGCGCAGCCAACCGAGGCTGCGATACCGGCCCATCATCACGACCTCGGCGAGGGAGATCGGAAACTGCGGGTCGAGTTGGTCGGTCTGCGGCACATAACCGACCGAACCGGCCGGTGCTGTGGCTTCGCCGAGTACCTCGACGTTTCCCGCCACGCGCTGGATCAGGCCCAGCACGCCTTTGAGCAGCGTCGATTTACCGGAACCGTTCGGACCGATGAGGGCGACCGCTTCCCCGGGCAACACCTGAAAGTCGATGTCGGCGAGGGCGGGCGCCTGCCCGTACGCGAAGGATGCCCCGACTACCCGAAGGGCCACGGGGGCATTCGATGATTCTTGAGAAGGGTTCTCGTTCACAGCTTAACTATTGCAGGTCGGCGGGGAGCGCGGTTGGCGTGACGCCCCAGGACTGGAGGATGAGCATGGAATTGTGGATCTGCGCCTTGAGGTAGGTGTCACCCGCGCTGCCGGCTGGTCCGAGTGAATCCACGTACAGCGCGTCATCACCGGAGTACACGGTGACGTTGGCTTCAGCGGCGATCGTATCGGCGGTCTTGGGATTCAACGAGGCTTCGGAGAAGACCGCGGTGACACCCGTGGCCCTGATCGACGCCACCAGGGCGTCGATCGCGGCAGCACTGGGTTCTGCATTGTCATCGAAGCTCGGAATGACTGCACCGACATAGGTGATGCCGTACGCGGCGGTGTAGTAACCCAGCGCATCGTGGTTGCTCACCAGCAACCGCTCCGCGACGGGTACCGTGTTCACGTTGTCGCGGATCCAGCCATCGAGGCCGCGGAGCTTCTGGGTGTATGCCTCGGCATTGGCCGTGAAGGCGGCGGCATTGTCGGCGCTGGCGGCGACGAGGCCTTCTTCGATGGAATGCACGATTGTCTCGGCATTGTGCACGTCAGTCCAGATGTGCGGGTCACCGTTGGCATGATCAGCCTCGGCTGCGTGATCGCCGCCGACCTCGCTGCCCAGAACGGTGACGTCATGACTGGCGTCGACGGTGGTTCCGTTGAAACCCGAGGCGTCGATCGCGTCGCCCAGCCACTCTTCCAGGCCGACGCCGTTGATCACGAGGACGTCGGCTCCGCCAAGGGCGGTCAGGTCTGCAGCGGAGGGGTCATAACTGTGCGCACTCTGGTTGGCCTGGATCAGCTGGGTGACGCTGACGCCCGGGGTGTCACCGACGACGCTGCGGGTGAAATCGGCGATTTGGGAGGTGGTGGCGACCACTGTGAGGTCGGTGGAGGACGCATTGCCCGCCGCTGTCGTGGCGCACCCCGAGAGCAACAGGGCCGCGGAAGCGAGCAGGACCGGAACGGCGAAGTGTCTCGTGAGCATTTTTCAACGATAACCTTGTTGATAATGATTGTCAAAACCATTAACAATTGCGGCGTTCATTGGTATGTGACCAGATCCGGGGCAGGTGAAACCTGCGTCATCGTCTGCTCGGGCGTGAGCATCGGCCGATCCTCGTCGTAAAAGTTCTTCCATCCCCACGCGATATCCGTCGGCGCATCCGCGTGCAGTTTCGACCAGGTCGCCTGCTTGTCCGGTTGACTGCCGAGGCCGTCGACGTGCAGGAGCAGCGCCAGTTCAGGGTGGCTCATCTCGAGGCCCGCGCGATTCTGGATCATGCTCGAGCGAAACTGGTGCAGCACAAGCAGTTTCTGGGGCAGGGCGTGCTGATTGGTGAGGTCGGCAAGCCAGCTGGCGACGGCGTTGATTTCGGACACGTCAACGGTGCCGATTTGCGCGAGGTGGCGCTGGTCAGGCCCCAGGCGCCACTCCGGGTCCAGGGCCAGTCCCACGTAGGGCAGCTCCAGCAGGCTGGCGTACTGCTTCGCCTGGGTGAGGAAGTCGGTGCGTCCGGGTTGCAGGTCCAGCACCACGTAGAGTCCGCCGGCACCGGCCTGTTCCACCCAGGGACGCAGTTGGTCTTCCGAGATCTCGCTGGAATAGTTGCCGTCCGACCCGGACCCCGCGGATGCCACCGTCGCGATGATCTCGTGCATGGGCACCACCGGCCGGTCACTGAGTGGCTGGTAGGCGGCTGCCGTCTGGCGGGCCCGTGCGATCGCCTCGACGACCGGCTGCTCGCCCAGAACACCGAGCACCGGAGCGTCCGGCGTGCCATACAGCGCGACGAAACGGCGGCCGGGAAAGAGCAGCTGCCCGCCGCCGGGCAGTTGCACACCCGTCACTGCCGAGCGCACCTTGTATTCCAGGCCCGGTTCGGCAGCGAAGGGCAGGCCCAGGGCGATGACCGCCTTCGGCACGACCGCGGCGAGTGCGTCGACCGCGGCGGTGGAGGCCTGTGGATTCGGGTACAGGCTGGGAACGAGGACAACAGCAACGGACGCGGCTCGGGCCGTGGCAACCCCGGCCAGCTGGGCCGAGTCGTCGGTGGAAAGCAGGAATCCACCGGTCAACGGTTCAACCCGTGCCACGCGAGGGAGGACCGGGACCGGCTCGACGGTGGGTGTCTCGGTGGATCCGGACCTCGAGGGCAGGTTCAACAACACCGGCGCGAGCGGATCCATCCGGGCCAGCGCGGACAGTGCTCCGGCCGCGGACTCCACGTCGACCACTCTCAGTGCCTCGGGCAGGATGGCGTTAACGGCGGCCGGCGTGGCGGGCACTGCGATCATGGTCCGGCCGTTCGCCTGCCCGATTGCACCGCCGCCCACGCTGAGCACACACAAAACATGCAGCCGGCTGAGTTCGGCGGCCACGGCCGTCGTCGCTGCGCCGAAAGGTGGCGTGAGCAGCAAAGGAACTCCCAGGTCGACGGCGGTCGACGCCGCCAGGAGCTGCGCACCGGTGTCGTTCTCCGGTGCCGTCACGACGAGTTCTGCGCGCCGGTAGAGAGCACCGCTCACCACGAGGGCATTGAGCACCGGTTCGGGCCCGTCGGCCCGGGTGAGAAACTGCTCCGACAACGCGGTGGCCGCGTGCAGGGTGGGGCCGGCGATGGCTGCCCGCACGTCCACGCATCCGCACAGGAACAACAAGCCCAGTGCGAGGGCGAGGGCCAGAGCCTTGGGAAGCAGTTTCATCGCACCCCTTGCCATTCAGCGAAGGAATCCTCAGTTTACCCAGGATCTCGTCGACCGGGCACGACTGTGAATCAGCGTCGTGCCCACGGCCGCTACTCCAGAAGCAGAGCGGGCTCTTCGATGATGCTGGCCACGTCGGCAAGGAAGCGACTGGCGACATCCCCATCGACGACCCGATGATCGAAGCTCGCACCGATCGTGGTGACGAAACGTGCCCGGACCTCACCGTCGACCACCCACGGCTTCTGCTTGATCGTTCCGAGCGCCACGATCCCGGCCTCACCCGAGTTGAGAATGGGCGTGCCGGTGTCCATGCCGAAAACGCCGATGTTCGTAATCGTGATCGTTCCGTTGGCCATCTGGGCGGGCGAGGTCTTGCCGTCGCGGGCCGTCATGGTGAGCGCCTCGAGCGCCGAGGCCAGCTCGAGCAGGCTCATGTCCTGCGCTTCCTTGATGTTAGGCACGATGAGCCCGCGCGGCGTGGCCGCGGCGATGCCGAGGTTCACGTAGTGCCGCACGATGATTTCCTCATCCGTGAACGTCGAGTTCACGGTGGGGTTGCGCCGGACGGCCCAGATCATGGCCTTGGCCATGATCAGCAACGGCGAGACGCGCACACCGGCGAAGTCCGTCGAGGCCTTGAGACGCTTGACGAATTCCATGGTGCGGGTGGCGTCCACATCCACGAACAGGCTCACGTGCGGCGCGGTGAAGGCACTTTTCACCATGGCCTGCGCGATGGCCTTGCGCACGCCCTTCACCGGGATGTGCTCGTCGCGGTCGGTCGACCATTCGGGCGTCTGGATATTGCGGAACACGCTCGCCTGGGTGGCGCCGCGGAGCACATCCTCCCGGGTGACGTCACCGATCGGCCCGGTACCCTCCAGCAGCGCAAGGTCGACGCCGAGGTCTTTGGCCAGCTTGCGGATCGGCGGCTTGGCAATCACCGGACCCGCGGATGCCGAGGGCGAAGGTTGGGAAAGCGGCGCGGCCGTTGAGCGGGCGGTGGCCGGCGATAGGGACGCATGGGCCACCGGGACACCACTGTGCCGCTGGCGACGGGTGGGCATCGTGGCGGGGGCGGCGCGGCCCACAAGCACCTTGTCGGCCTCCTCGGTGATGGTGGATCCTGCGTCGGCGGCGGCTTCGGCGATCTCCCCGATCGCGTTCACGACAGAGGCAGCGGGACCCGTGGGAGCGATGGTTGCCGCGGCATCCGTCTCATCGGCGTGCGAGCGGATGGTGATGATGACCGTTCCCACGTCCACCGTGGTTCCGGCCGTCACGAGGATCTCGCCGACCACGCCCACGTACGGTGAGGGCAGCTCCACCAGCGACTTGGCCGTCTCAATCTCGACGATGACCTGGTTGATCGCGACGGTGTCGCCCGGAGCGACCTTCCATTCCACGATTTCGGCCTCAGTGAGGCCCTCCCCGACGTCGGGGAGGGTGAAATTCGACACGCTCATGATGTGCCTTTCTTGCTGGTGGCGACGGTCATTAGAAGGCGAGGGAACGGTCGACGGCCTCGAGCACCCGGTCAGGACTGGGCAGGAAGTGCGTTTCGACCGATGCCGGCGGGAACGGGGTGTCGAACCCGGAGACCCGCAGCACGGGCGCCTCCAGGGAGTAGAAGGCCCGCTCGGCCACGGTGGCGGCGATTTCGCTGCCGACGCTGACGAAGCCCGGCGCTTCCTGGGTGACGACAAGACGGCCGGTCTTCTGCACTGATGCGAGGATCGGCCCGTAGTCGATCGGCGACAGGGAGCGCAGGTCCACGACCTCCATGCTGATGCCCTCGGCGGCGGCCAGGTCTGCGGCCTGCAAGAGCACGCTGACCATGGCGCCGTGGCCGGTGACGGTGACGTCGGTACCGACGCGCACAACCCTGCTCGCGTGCAGCGGGATCCCGCTCTCGGTCAGCTGCACCTCGCCCTTGGGCCAATAGCGGCTCTTGGGTTCGAAGAAGATCACCGGGTCGTTGGACGCGATGGCTTCCTGCATCATCCAATAGGCATCGTGCGGGTTCGACGGGCTGACCACGCGCAGCCCGGGAGTGTGCGCGAAGTAGGCCTCCGGGCTTTCCTGGTGGTGCTCGATCGAGCCGATGTGTCCGCCGTAGGGAATGCGGATCACGACGGGCATGATCAGGTTGCCCTCGTGGCGATTGCGCATACGGGCCAGCTGGCTGGTGATCTGGTCGAAGCCGGGAAAGACGAAGCCGTCGAACTGGATCTCGCACACCGGCCGGAACCCGCGCATGGCCAAGCCGATTGCGGTTCCGATGATGGCGGACTCGGCCAACGGGGTGTCGAGCACGCGCTTGTCACCGAATTCCGCGATCAGGCCCTCGGTCACCCGGAAGACACCGCCCAGCGGGCCGATGTCCTCGCCCATCATCAAAACCGTGGGATCGTCGAGCATCGCCTGACGCATGCCGGCGTTGAGGGCCTTCGTCATGGGGAGGGTGACGGATGTCGCAGCGGGCTCCGGTGTCATCGGCCGGGTGTCCGGAGTTCCCGTGGCCGGGCGGGTGGTGGTGTCGGTCATCAGAGCGACTCTCCCTCAAAAGATGCTTCGTAGCGTTCGAGCCAGGCCTTCTGCTCGGCCACGAGCGCGTGCGGTTCGGCATAGACGTTATCGAAGATCACCGATCGCTCCGGACCGGTGATGGCCAAGGCCCGGGCACGGGCGTCGGCGGCGAAGTCGGCCGCCTCCTCGTCCACCGCATCGAGGAATTGCTGTTCCACACCCAAGCTCTGCAGGTAGGAGCGGAAGCGCACGATCGGGTCACGGGCCACCCAATACGCGAGTTCTTCGGGGTCGCGGTACTTGGTGGGGTCGTCGGCCGTGGTGTGCGCGCCCACGCGGTACGTGAGTGCCTCGATGAGCGAAGGACCCTTGCCGGCACGGGCATCCTCCATCGACTTGCGGGTCACCGCGTAGCTTGCCAGCACGTCATTGCCGTCGATCTGGGTGCCGGGCATGCCGAAGCCGCCGGCGCGCAGGTAGAGCGGGGTGCGCGACTGCCTGGCCACCGGAACCGAAATGGCCCACTGGTTGTTCTGCAGGAAGAACACCTGCGGGGTCTGATAGCTCGCGGCGAAGACAAGCGCCTCGTTGGCGTCGCCCTGCGAGGAGGCGCCGTCGCCGTAGTAAACAATGACGGCCTGGTCAGTCTCGGGATTGCCCGTGGCGGTCGAACCGTCCAGCTGCATCCCCATGGCGTAGCCGGTGGCGTGCAGCGTCTGGGAAGCGAGCACAAGCGTATACAGATGAAAATTGCCGTGGTCTTCGGGCGTCCAGCCGCCGAGGGTCACGCCGCGCAGCATCCGGAGGATGTCGACGACATCAAGGCCGCGGATCATGCCGACGACGTGCTCGCGGTAGGACGGGAACACGTGGTCCTGCGACCGTGTGGCGTAGGCGGAGCCCACCTGCGCGGCCTCCTGGCCGTGGCTCGGCACCCAGAGGGCAAGCTGACCCTGACGCTGAAGGTTCGCCGCTTCCCGGTCGAACTTTCGCACCACCACCATGTCACGGTAGAAGCGACGGTAGTCGGCTTCAGTGAGGGCGTCGAGGTACGGGAGGAATTCGGCGGCAGAATCGCTGGGCTGGAAGACGCCATCCGGCGAAAGCATCTGCACGCTCGGAGTCTGTGTGGGTGGGGCTGTCTGTGCAGTCACAGGCCTAATCCTTCCGCCGTGCCGGGTGTCCGGCCGGCAACGAATCAATAATGTCCTGGGTCACGCCGATCAGGCGGGCCATGGCGTCGGCTTCGCCGATCGATACCCGAATTCCCTCCGACGGGAACGGCCGACCGATCAGCCCGGCGGCGGCGAGCGTTTCGGCCGCAGCTGCGGTCTCTTCGCCCGTGGGCAGCCAGAGGAAGTTCGCCTGCGCGCGTGGCAACATCCAGCCCTGCTCGGCGAGAGCCCGTGATGTGTCATCCCGACGCTCGGCGAGCACGCCGACCCGGTCCAGCAGCTCCGCCTCGGCGTCCAGGCTCGCGATCGCGGCCGTGCTGGCCTGGCCGGTGACCGACAGCGGGATGGCCGTTGACCGAGCCGCGTTGAGAATATCGACCGGGCCGAGTGCGTAGCCCACCCGCAGACCAGCGAGGCCGTAGGCCTTGGAAAACGTGCGCAGCACGACCAGGTTTGGGTAGCTCGCCAGCAGCAGGCGACCGTTCACGGCCTCCGGATCGGTGACGAACTCCGCGTAGGCCTCATCGAGGATGACGAGCAGGTCGGAGGGCACTTGGGCCATGAAAGTGTGGAATTCGGCGGCCGTGACAATGGTGCCCGTGGGGTTGTTCGGAGAACAGACAATGACAACCCGGGTCGCATCGGTGATGGCCGCGGCCATCGCCGGAAGGTCGTGACCATGGTCGGCACGGTTCGGCACGAGAACGCTGGTTGCTCCCGCAACGGTGACGAGGCCGGGATAGGCCTCGAAGGAACGCCAGGAGTACAGCACCTCGTCGCCCGGTCCGGCCGCCGCCAGAATGAGCTGCGCAAGCAGCGCAACGGATCCGCTGCCCACGTGGACCCGGTCACTGTCCACGTCGAAGGCGGCTCCGAGCCGTTCGCGCAGGGCGAGCGCCGAGGCATCCGGATAGCGGTTGAATGCCGTTTCAGCCTGCACTGCGGCAACCACCCCGGGCAGCGGGTCGAACGGATTCTCGTTGCTCGAGAGCTTGAACGCGTCGGACTGAGCCGGTTTACCCTGCTTGTATGCCGGCAGGGCGACGATCTCCGGGCGCAGTCGGACTGAGGGCTGGTCAGATTGGCTCACTCCCAGAGTCTACGCCGCCGCATATTCGCGGCCCGGCATGAGTTTCAGTCCGATCATGGCCCTCAAACAGGTGCAATCATTGACACATGGCCAGATTCTTGATCACCCTCCTCATCAATGCAGTCGCCCTCTGGGTGACCGCGAGCGTGGTCGCCGGGGTGCGCGTGGTTCCCTTCGCACCCGACACCGGTGCCGTGATCGGCACGTACCTCGTCGTTGCCCTCATCTTCGGATTGGTCAACACCATCGTCGGAACCGTCGTGCGCGTCGTCGCTTTTCCCCTGTACATCCTCACCCTGGGCCTGTTCGCGTTGATCGTGAACGGAGCGATGCTGATGCTCTCAGCCTGGGTCTCCGGATTCCTCGGATTCGGTCTCGTCGTCGATGACTTCTGGATCGGTGTGCTCGGCGCGATCGTTCTCAGCATCGTGAGCTGGCTGCTCAGCCTGATCCTGCGCCCGATGACGCCACGACGCTGACCTTCTGTCGGCTGCGGGGAGTGCGCAGCCCCCGCCACGCAGTGACTGTTCCCGGATCAGCTCCGACGTTCGTGATGAGTCGGGCCCGCGCCGCAACCAGTGCCGGCTCGGTAGACGCGTCGACGGCCCGGGCGGTCGCCCGGTAGGCCGACATGGCATGTGCCGGGAGCGCCGTGTCGGTGGGGACCTCGGCACCGGAAAACGCCGCACGCCGAACGTAGATGCGGTCAGCCGCGATCCCGGCTGCTCCGGCAACACCAGAAAGCCCGCCCAGAGCCGGAACGAGATCGTCGGTGTGTTCCACACTCAATTCAGTGACCCCATCCGGAACCGTTGTCGGAGTTTCCGGAGCACCGAACGTGATGACCAGGCCACTGTTGAACCCGCCCGTTGCGGCCACCTGCTGGGCCACCAATCCTCCCTGAGAATGACCCACGAGGACGACCGGGTCACTGTCGGCGATCCCAGCCGCCTGCATGGCCTGAACCACGGCCTGATATGACCCCGCACTCTCACCGGCCATGGCCGCCACGTTTGATGACAGGTCCCAGGGTTCGGTGGAGCCGACCGGGTTCCAGTCCACGGTGCCGGCGATGTACACCGCCCAGGCCGGATGCCCGACATCACCGTACTGTTCTATTCGCACCTGTGGCCGGCCCTCCTCAGCAGGGGGGATGCGAGCTGCCAGCGCCTCGATGCTCGTGGGAGCGTCCACCCGGGAAACACTGCCTTGGCGACTGACCACCACCGGGGTATCCGACAAGCGGTCGAAACCGCGGGCCACGGCCAGGGCGACTGCAGCCGAACTCGTCACACCGAGCGCTCCGAGCCCGCCCTCGCCCAGAAGCCCCGAAACCGGGAACGGCACGCCGACAAAACCGGCCGCAAGGTCGTCCACCGAGGACATCACAGCGCGCAGCACGGTGACGAGCGCCGAGTTCGTGAGGAGCTGGGAATTCCCCGCCCGGGAAAGGAGCGACGCGGTCACCTCAGCCTGACTCGTCTTCGTCACGGCCGCATCGACGGCGATGCCGAGGGCCGCGAGTGCAGCAAGCTGCAGGCCCTGCACCAGCAGGACGGGCCCGAACAGGCGCAGTCCGGCGCCGAGGAGCCATCCGCTCAGCTCCCCCGCCACCCGATCGAACTCGGCCTGGAATCGCTCAGCTTGAGCATAGGATTCGGCGGCCACCGTGAGCTTGTGCGCCAGTTCCTCGGCACACTTCTCAATGCCGTCGACCGACCGGGCGACGGCGAGAAGGGCGAAGTCGGAATCACCGAGTTGCCAGGTCGGTGCCCCCGTCGGTGCGAGGGAACGAATGCGCTCGAGGAGCTGTTGCCATCCCCTCGCCTCCACCTGTAACCGTCGCATCAGTTCACGCTGCGCGAAGAGCGTCTCGGTATCCACCACGGTTGCACCGCCACCCGACACCACCAGATCAGCTGGCACGGTGTCGGCGACAACAGGGCAGCTCGCCGCCGCAGCGCGCGCCGCGACATCGTTCGGGGTGTCCTCAGGTGGCCCCGCGTTGTTCACAACCCGACCGTGATCCGATTGACGGCCGCGGTCACGTCAGCGAGCGCGTCATCCAGCTGGGCCATCACCGCCTGCAATTGAGCGCACACCGATTCACGTCGTTCGGAGTAGGAGCTCTGGGCGTTGGAACGCCAGGTGGCAGTGACCGGGCTGGCGACCACGAGCCTCCAGCTGGCCTCCACATCCGCACGAAGGCGTCCCAGGAGGTCGTGCTGTTGCCGCAGCGCGAACAGATGANCTTCCGGATCACTACTGGTCAGGTCTGCGGTATTCGGGTTCATTGCTCCTCCTCGTGCTTGCGGCGAGTGTGACAGCGCATACCCCCCGTTTGCCCAGTAATTCCCGCAAGGGTGCGCTGAATCCCCACTGTTCACATGTGGAGGACAACAAAGTGCTTCACAATGGTTATATGAGGTTTGATTCGCTCACTCCGGACGAGTCGACACCGTTTCGAATAATCTTCGTGTGCACCGGCAATATCTGCAGATCGCCGATGGCCGAGCTGGTGTTGCGTGACCTCGTCACCCGCTCCGGACTCGGCCGGCTGATCACCACCAGTTCTGCGGGGACCGGGGACTGGCACGTCGGCGAACAGGCCGACAGCCGTGCCATTTCCGCCCTTGCCGACCGCGGCTACGACGGCAGCCACCATCGAGCCCGGCAATTCGACCCGGCATGGTTCGAGGACTTCGACCTCGTCGTGGTGCTCGACCGCACGCAGCAGCGCATCCTGCGCAATTGGGCCACGACAGACAAGGACCGTGACAAGGTGCGCTTGCTGCTCAGCTTCGACAACGACCAGGCCCCCCTCAGTGACGTTCCAGATCCCTACTATTCCGACGATGCGCTGTTTGCCTCCGTATTAGGCATGATTGAGAGAGCAAACCAGGCGCTGTTCACGCAGCTGGCGCCGGCAATACGACAGGGAGACCGATGAGTCCACTACCCCCGCAGGTTCTGAGTCCACTCGATGGCCGTTACCGAGCCGCCGTTACCGAGCTGGGTGAGTACCTGTCGGAAGCGGGACTCAATCGTGCCCGCGTGCACGTCGAGGTTGAGTGGCTGATCACCCTCACCGACCGCAGCCTCTTCGGCTCGGCTCCGCTCGACGCCGCTGCCACGGCCTCCCTGCGCGCGCTCGTGACCACCTTCGGCCAGGCCGAGATCGACGAACTCGCCGAACTCGAAGCCACCACCCGCCATGACGTCAAGGCTGTGGAGTACCTCGTGCGCCGTCGCTTGAGCGCCCTGGGCCTCGACCACATCGCCGAGCTCACGCACTTCGCCGCGACGAGCGAAGACATCAACAACCTTGCCTACGCACTGACGGTGAGCCAGGCCGTGCACGAGGTGTGGCTGCCCAAGTACCGCCTGGTGATTGAGGCGCTCCGGAGCCGGGCACTTGAGTTCCGCGCCGATGCCATGCTCGCCCGCACCCATGGCCAGCCCGCGACTCCCACCACCCTGGGCAAGGAAATGGCTGTCTTCGTCTACCGTCTCGAGCGCATCCTGAAGCAGGTGGAGGCGAACGAGTTCCTCGGCAAGTTCAGCGGGGCCACCGGCACGTTCGCCGCGCACGTCGCGGCCGAGCCCGCGGTCGATTGGCCCGCCGTCTCGCGCGAGTTCGTGGAGGGCCTCGGCCTCGGCTGGAATCCGCTCACCACCCAGATCGAGTCGCACGACTGGCAGGCCGAGTTGTATTCCACCATCTCGCACGCCAACCGGGTACTGCACAACCTGGCCACGGATGTCTGGACTTACATCTCGATCGGCTATTTCCGACAGATCCCCCAGGTGGGAGCGACCGGTTCATCAACCATGCCGCACAAGATCAACCCGATCCGGTTCGAAAACGCCGAGGCCAACCTCGAACTCTCCAGCGCGATCCTCGACTCCCTCGCCGCCACCCTCGTCACCTCGCGCATGCAGCGCGATCTCACCGATTCCACCACGCAGCGCAACATCGGTGTGGGATTCGGACACTCCCTGCTCGCCCTCGACAACCTCCTGCGTGGCATGGGCGAGATCGACATCGACCGAGTGCAGCTTGCCCACGATCTCGATTCGAATTGGGAGATCCTCGGTGAAGCGATCCAGACCGTGATCCGCGCTGAGGTCTCCGCGGGACGTTCGACCATCGCCGACCCCTATGCCCTGCTCAAGGAGCTGACCCGCGGCAAGCGCATCGATCGCGACGACCTCGTAGCCTTCGTCTCGGCGCTCGACATCGGCGAGGCCGCCAAGTCCCGCCTGCTCGAGCTCACACCGAGCACGTATGTGGGCCTGGCCGATTCCCTGGTGGACTACCTGGGTTGACCAAACGGCGAGAGGAGGCGGTTCACCGCCACCTCTCGCCCGGCTGTTGCGGGGCTAGTGGCCGTCCTGCTCTTCGAGATCGGTCTCTTCAGCGGCGTTGGGCTTCATGCCCAGGACGAGCATGGCGATCACGACGAGCGCAATGATGAACGTGCCGCCGAACGCGATCAACGTCAGCACCACATCGCGCGTGGTCAGCAAGATCACGAGTGCGACGAACAGTGCCATCACCGCGGAGATACCCACGAGTTCGGCCGGCTTCAGGCGATCGGACCGACTGGGCTGGTGCGGAGTGTTCTGGGTCACTGGGAATCCGAATCATTGGCGACGGGGGCGACAGAGGCCGAGGCATCCGTTTTCGCCCATTTGAGGGAAAGCCCCGCAATCACGAGGTACATGCAGAGCACGGCGAGGTATGCGCCGAGCAAGCCCACGGATACGACGGCGTTCGGCGGTAAAAGCAGGAAAAGCAGGGCCAGGGCTGCGGTCAGGGCGCCCACGAGCATCCAGTCCTTGGCCACGAGCAGCCGTCTTCGCACTCTGGACCCGCTGTACAGCTCGAGGAAACCGGTCACTGCCCCCCACACGCTGACAAGGTAAAGGAAGAAGCCGAGGCCGCCGGCGTGGAAGGCCAGGGCCAGCGCGCCGGCCAGGATACTGACGATTCCCTGAATGAGGAAGAGGCGCCGGGCGCGTGCGTCAGTAAGTGTCAGCGCGCTCAGCACAGCCAGCAGCACGCCGGAAGCGAGTGCGAATGCACCGAAAGCAAGCAGCCCGAATTCCGCCGAGTGGTCACGGTTGAAAGTGATCACGGCCGCGGGGACGGCGGCGATCACCGCTCGGGTGATGGGTACCGTCCAGTACCGTTCACCGATACCGGATGTTGCCTGGGCGTTGGCCACGCCTGACCTCTTTCACTTCATTCACTGCGGGATACGACGCCCCCAGTCTACGCGGCCCAGGCCCTGCCCTTCCTGAGTTCAGAGGCCTTTGACTGCCACCAGCAACTCGGCCGTGGGCCCGTGCCGCACGACGCCCTCGTGAGTGAGACAGGATCCGCCGATGACCTCGTCGGCGAAGTCGGGTGCGACGGTTCCGGCCGTCGTCATCAGGGCCAGGAAATTGGCGACGTTCTTGGCGTAGAGCCGCGAGGCGTCCGTGGGAAGAGCGGACGCCGCGTCCTTCATCCCCACCAGGGTGACGGTGCCGTCCCCCGCCGTGGACGCCACGAGAACGTCGCTCCCGGCGACCGCACCCTGCACATTGCCGCCGGACTCCGCCGCGAGGTCGACCACCATCGAGCCGGGGCGCATGGCGGCCACCATCTCGGTACTGACGAGCAGGGGCGCGGGGCGGCCGGGAATGGCCGCGGTGGTGATGAGCACATCGGCAGCCGCAACATAGGGAGCGAGGAGTTCGCGCTGCCGCACGGCTCGATCCTGACTCAGTTCGCGCGCGTAGCCGCCGGTGCCCTCGATCGCGTCGAGGTCGAGTTTCACGAAGGCGGCTCCCATGGACGCTACCTCCTCGGCCGACGCGGGGCGAACGTCGTAGGCCGATACCCGAGCGCCGAGGCGTTTGGCTGTTCCGATCGCCTGCAACCCGGCTACGCCGGCGCCGAGCACGAGCACCTTGGCCGGCGGGATGGTGCCGGCAGCCGTCATGAACAGCGGAAAGAACCGGGGGAAGCGGATGAGCGCCTCGACGACCGCGCGATACCCAGACACGAGCGACTGGGAGCTCAGGGCGTCCACGCCCTGAGCCCTGGACAAGCGCGGCACGAGTTCGAGCGCGAAGGAGGTGACCCCCGCCGTGGCGAGGGCGGTGACGGTGGGCAGCTCGGTGGACGGTGAGGCGAGGCCGATCGTGATGGACCCCCGGGGCAGCCGGGCCGCAAGCCCGACGGGAAGCGGCCGCACGTGCAAGAACACGTCGAGTTCGCCGATCGCAAGTTGGGTGACGACGGTGGCTCCGGCCGTGGTGTATGACGAGTCGCTGTACCCGGCCGACACGCCGGCACCGGTTTCAATCAGCACTTCAAGGCCCAATGCGCCGAGTTGGGCGACCGTCTCAGGTGTTGCTGCCACCCGGCGTTCTCCGGCTCGGCGCTCCCGTGCGATGACGACTCTCACTCGTGGCTCCCTCCCGACGTGCAGTGCGGGCCGAGGGCCCCTGCACATCGACATTAGACGGGCGGAAACGTCTTGTTCGCGCCCTCGACCCCATCAGCGTAGCGGCAGCCTGACCGTTCAGGCTGGGAAGGGGACTACCCGCCGGCCACCATGTCCGCGAAACGCGAGTAGTGGCCGTGGAAGGCCACGGTCACGGTACGGGTGGGTCCGTTGCGATGCTTGGCCACGATGAGGTCTGCCTCTCCCGCGCGCGGGTTGTCTTTCTCGTAGGCGCTCTCGCGGTGCAGCAGAATCACCATGTCGGCATCCTGTTCAAGGGAACCGGATTCACGCAGGTCGCTGATCGCGGGCATCTTGTCGGCGCGCTGCTCGGGACCACGGTTGAGCTGGGACAGTGCGATAACCGGCACTTGGAGCTCTTTCGCAAGCAGCTTGAGCGCGCGGGAGAACTCACTGACTTCCTGCTGGCGCGATTCCACCTTCTTGCCCGATGTCATCAGCTGCAGGTAGTCGATCACGACGAGTTTGAGCCCCACACGCTGCTTGAGTCGACGGCATTTCGCTCGAATTTCCACGAGTGTCATGTTCGGGCTGTCATCGATGTACAGCGGCGCATCGTTGATGCGCCCGCGCGTCGCGGCGATCGTGGTCCAGTCCCGCGGTTCCACCATTCCCTTGCGCATACTCTGCAGGGGAACAGACGCCTCTGCCGCAAGCAGGCGCATCGCAATCTCACTCCGACCCATTTCCAGGGAGAAGAAGATGCTCGGCATATCGTGCTTGATCGACGCTGACCGGGCGAAGTCCAAGGCCAACGTGGACTTTCCCAGAGCCGGCCGGGCCGCAACGATGATGAGCTGTCCACCATGGAATCCGTTGGTGAGTTCATCGAGGTCAGCGAAGCCGGTGGGCACACCGCTCATCTGGCCGTCTTTGAGCTTGGCCGCTTCGATCTCCTCGATGGCAGCGGTGACGGCATCAGTGAGGGGCACATAGTCTTCGGTCTGGGTGCCGCCGGTAACGGCGTAGATCTCCGCCTGGGCGGTGTTGACCAGGTCGAGGACCTCACCCTCCCCGGAGTAGCCCATCTGCGCGATACGCGTTCCTGCCTCGACGAGACGGCGGAGCAGGGCGCGCTCGGCAACGATCGTGGAGTAGAAGCCCGCGTTGGCCGCAGTGGGCACGAGGCTCGTCAGCGTGTGCAGATAATCGGCACCACCGGCACGCGTCAGCTCGCCGAGTTTGGTGAGCTCATCAGTGACCGTGATGACGTCGGTGGGCTCCCCCTGCGCGTAGAGCGAGAGGATGGCGTCGAAGATGATCTCGTGCTTGGGAACGTAGAAGTCACCGCCACGCACGGTTTCCACGACGTCGGCGACGGCGTCCTTGCTCAGCATCATGCCGCCGAGGGCGCTCTGTTCTGCCAGCAGATCGTGCGGCAGCATGCGTTCGGTCTGGCGCGGCTCAGCGTTCGGGGGTGTGGCCAGGCCCAGCTGTGCAATTGACACTCGGCACCTCTTTCTTCGCGTATTTCAGGTGTATCAGACGCCTCCGACGATGGAGCCCGACGCACCAGCAATGTCGCATTCGGCGCTCGCCCACAGTAAAACCGTGTTCCCGAACAGGCAAACGGGCCTGTGGATAACCCTGTGAACAATCTGGGCGAAACGCCGCGTTGCGTGTGCACAACCTGTGCAATCGCCTGTGGATAAGATCGGAAAACTTTAAATTAAATTGGCTTTCATCAGGCTTATTTTCTGTCCACAAGCCTGTGGGAAAACTAGTCTCAACCATGGCTTGAATGTTAGTGATAAGACTCCTCACCTGTGCATAGAAAGGCACAAGAAGGACGCAAACGGCCCTTGACAACAGCAGCCCTTAACCACNGGTAGCGGAGTGCCCCTCTGGGGGACTCTCCGCTACCGGGTGAGGCGTGTTACTTTGCTGCGACCACCGTGAGGGTGATCGTTGCGCTCAGCTCGTCACGAAGACGGACAGTCGCCTTGTGCTCACCGGTCAGCTTGATCGCAGAGAGCTCGATCTTGCGCTTGTCGATCGCACCGAGACCGGCGGCTGCAACTGCGTTAGCAACATC
>JGI24770J26754_10001126_pt1 | contig 19151 bp, 15 predicted proteins | sample LakOneMetagenome_FD_26754 | JGI IMG/M metagenome (IMG submission 26754) | reverse complement strand
TCTCCTGATCGGCCTGGCCGGCCTGGCCCTCCTGATGCGCGGCGGCGGCTCCCGCCGCTATACGGTCGGCAGCCTGGCGCTGCCCAGGGCCAGGCAGGAGGGCGCCGCGGCGTCGGACGAATCCGCGCCCTATTTGCCCGCCAGCACGGAGACGGGCAGCCCCACCCTGCACTGACACGGCATGCGCCATGGCCACCGTCACCGATCATGAAACCGGCGCCATCCGCGCCGCGGCCCATCCGCTCAGCGGTGCGGACACGGATTACGACCCGCTGCTCGACCTGGTCGGCGACGCCCGCTTCGTCCTGCTGGGCGAAGCGACCCACGGCACGGCCGAGTTCTACGATGAACGGGCGCGCATCACCCGGCGCCTGATCGAGGAAAAGGGCTTTACCGCCGTCGCGGTGGAAGCCGATTGGCCGGATGCGTGGCGCGTCAACCGCTACGTGCGCGGAGAAGGCGGCGACGCGGACGGCCGCGCCGCCCTGTCCGGCTTCGAGCGCTTCCCGGCCTGGATGTGGCGCAATACCTCGGTGCTGGAGTTCGTCGAGTGGCTCCGCCGGCGCAACGACCGGTCCGGCAGCAACAAAGTGGGCTTCTACGGCCTCGACCTGTACAGCCTGTTCACCTCGATCCAGGAAGTGCTGCGCTACCTCGACGGGATCGACCCGGTCGCGGCCGAGCAGACGCGGCGCCGCTATGCCTGTTTCGACCACTACGGGGAAGACAGCCAGCACTACGGCTACGCCACCGGCGTCGGCCTGTCCGAATCCTGCCAGCAGGGCGTGCACGCCGCNCTCACCGAACTGCAGGGGCGCGCCTTCGACTACATGCAGGGNGGCGGCGCCGGCGAGGCCAGTCCCGAGGACGCCTTCTTCTACGCCCAGCAGAACGCGCGGCTGGTGAAGAACGCCGAAGAGTATTACCGCACCATGTTCCGCGGCCGCATCTCGTCCTGGAACCTGCGCGACAGCCACATGGCCGACACCCTGGACGCGCTGGCGCGCCACCTGTCGCGCGATGGCAAGCCGGCCAGGATCGTGGTGTGGGAACACAACTCCCACATCGGCGACGCGCGCGCCACCGAGATCGGGCGCCAGGGCGAATGGAACGTCGGCGAGCTGGCGCGCAAGGCCTATGGCCGGGACGCCTGCCTGATCGGCTTCACCACCTACGACGGACGGGTGACGGCGGCCTCGGAATGGGACGGCCCGGCCCTGCACAAGCACGTGCGTCCCGGCATGCCGGGCAGCTACGAGCACCTGCTGCACGCGGTGGGNATCGAACGCTTCTTCCTGCCGCTGCGCGNNCCTGGCCCCGCCCGNGACGTGCTCATGGAAGAAAGGCTGGAACGCGCGATCGGCGTGCTCTACCTGCCGCGCACCGAGCGCCAGAGCCATTATTTNCTCGCGCAGCTGGCGCGCCAGTTCGATGGGATCATCCATATCGACCGCAGCAGCGCGGTGACGCCGCTCGATGCGAGCAGCGGGTGGCATTCGGGCGAGCCGCCGGAGACTTACCCGCAAGGNTTGTGATGCCGCTGCCCGGCTAGCCTTCGTAAAAGGCGTAGCCGTCCCGNCCCTTNCCCTTCGCCGCGTACAGGGCGGTATCCGCCGCCGCCAGCAACTGCTCCTGCGTCTGCTTCGGCACCGACAGCGCGACGCCCACGCTGGTCGAGGCCTGCACCAGCCCGGCGCTGGTCCGGAACGGTGTGCGCATCGCGTCGACGATCTTGGCGGCGATGCGCTCCGCCTCGCCGCGCCCGCCGATCTCCTCGAGGATGACGACGAACTCGTCGCCCGACAGCCGCGCCGGCGTGTCGGTGGCGCGCACACCCACCGTCAGGCGCCGCGCGAATTCCTTCAGCACCTCGTCGCCCACCCCGTGGCCGTGGGTGTCGTTGATGCGCTTGAAGTGGTCGATGTCGAGGTAGGCCAGGGCCAGCGGCCGGCCGCTCCTGCGTACGCGGTCGAGGGCATGGTGCAGGCTTTCGCCGAACATGCGGCGGTTCGCGATCCCCGTCAGGGTGTCGATGCGCGCCAGCTGCTGCAGCTGTTCCTCGACTTCCTTCACGTGGGTCATGTCGTGCACCAGCGAATACACGCCGGACACGCCGCCGTCCGGCTGGAAGTCCGGGATATAGGTCGCCTGCAGGATGCGCGGTTCGCCGTGCACCGGAATGCGCACCTCGTGCGTCACGCTGTGCCCTGCGAAGGCCTGTTCCAGGTGCGGGTAGACCTCGGCGGCGATGCCGTCGCCCAGCAGGCTCGATACCGGCATGCCCTCGAGCTGCTCCGGCGTCACCCCGAACCATTTTTCGTAGGTGGCGTTGCCGAAGCGGAAGCAGTGGTCGCGGTCCATGTAGGAGATCAGGACAGGCAGGTTGTCGGTGATGAGGCGCAGGCGCTTCTCGCTGGCCGCGCGCCCGCTCTCGGCGCGTTCGCGTTCGGCCATGAGGGCGTGGAAGGCCCGGCCCAGTTCTCCGATCTCGTCCCGGCGGCCGTCGCGCAGCACCTCGATCTCGGCGCCGTCGTGGCGGATCGCGGCCACGTTGTCGCGCAACTCCTGCAGTGGCGCGAGCAGGCGGAACACCAGCACCCAGGCCAGCAGCCCGGCCGCCAGCGCCAGTCCCCCGGCGCCGAAAAAGGCGTTGTGGCGCATCGTGTCCATCGGCGCGAACGCTTCCGCCTGCGGATAGCGCGCCGCCAGGATCCAGCCGGTGGTGCGCAGGCGCTTGTAGGCGTAGATCGATTCGGTCCCATCCTTGCTGCGCGCTTCCAGCCAGCCTTCGAAACCGGCCAGCGCCTTGTCGGTCCCGTGGTTGGTGCCGGGGACGCTGCTGATGTGCTGGAACAGGCGCGACTCGTCCGGGTGGTCGATGATGACACCCTGGTCCGTCATCAGGAACAGGTAGCCGGTCTTGCCCGGCTTGAGCGCGCCGATCTGGCGCAGGAAGCCCGAGCGGCGCAGGTCGACGCTGCCGGTCAGCACCGCAACCACGGCGCCCTTCTCGTCCTTGACCGGCGTGCTGAAGACCACGATGTGGTTGCCGGTCAGGCGGCTGCGCATGGGCCGCGAGACCACGCTGTGGCCTTCTTGCAGCGTCCTGTCGAAATAATCGGTGCCGCGCGCGTTCAGCGCGGTGGGGCCGGGCAATTCGCGCAGCGACAGTTTCAGCTCGCCCTGGCTGTCGAACACCGCCAGGTTCAGGTATTCGTCGGCGCCCCACAGGCGTACCTGGCCGGCGAGGAAGGCCGGCAGCTTCTGCCAGTCGGTGCGCAGCGCGGGCGGAATCCCGGCGCCCAGCGCCTCGACCTGGGCCATGCGCGCAGCGATCCGGTCGTCCATGAAGGAGGCGGCTCCCGCCAGCATCGTGTATTCCTGGTCGCCGATCACGGACTTCATGCCGCGCTCGGCCACCGAGAGGGTCGACAGCGTCACCAGCAAAGTCGTGGCGAATACCAGGGCCGCAGCGACGCAGGCGAGGCGCAGCTTCAGATTGGCAGACCCCAGGCGCGACGTTGATTTCACCATGAAATTTGACGGAAATGCTCAATAGAATGACAAAGTATTACATATATTGTGATCCTGACGAGTTTCATACCGCGTTGCAATTGTATATAACACTTACTCAGTTGACATTGCAACGTGGCACTGTCGATCCCCGGAATTTTCGATTAGCATGCAAGGTTTCCCTGCAGATGGATGAGGATCGCCCATGAGTAAATACACGCTGAACATCAACGGCAAGACCCAGGCCGTCGATGTCGAACCGGACACGCCGCTGCTCTGGGCGCTGCGCGACACCCTGGGAATGGTCGGCACCAAGTTCGGCTGCGGACTCGGGCAATGCGGCGCCTGCACCGTGCACGTCGACGGCGTGCCGGCGCGCTCCTGCGTGCTGCCGGTGTCCGGCCTGGGCAGGCAGAAGATCACCACCATCGAGGGCCTGGACGCCAAGGCCCGCCATCCGCTGCAGCAGGCCTGGCAGGAACTCGACGTGCCGCAGTGCGGCTACTGCCAGGCCGGCCAGATCATGACGGCCTGCCACCTCCTCAAGCAGCATCCGAAGCCGAGCGACGCCCAGATCGACGAGGCGATGGCCGGCAACCTGTGCCGCTGCGCCACCTACACCCGCATCCGCGCCGGCATCCACCGCGCGGCCGAGATCGCCGTCGACGGAAAGGGCAGGAAATGAAGCGGACCCTCGCAATCGACGCATCGCGCCGCGGTTTCCTGCGCGCCAGCAGCGCCGGCGCCGCCTTCATGCTCGGCATGTCGGCCGACGGCGCCCTGGCCGCGGCCGCGCGCGCAGCCGCCGCACCCGGCCCCGGCTTCGTCCCGAACGCCTTCATCCGCATCGGCCGCGACGGCCGCGTCACCTTGATCTCGAAGCAGCCGGAAATCGGCCAGGGCATCAAGACCTCGCTGCCGATGGTGATCGCCGAACAGCTGGACGTGCCATGGCAGGACGTGCGCGTGGTNCAGGGCGACCTCGATCCGGCGCTGTACGGGCCACAAGGCGCCGGCGGCTCCACCTCGACCCCGACCAACTACGAAAACTTCCACCGTCTCGGCGCCGCGGCGCGCATGATGCTGGTGCAGGCCGCCGCCGAGACCTGGGGCGTGCCGCCCGCCGAATGCGCGGCCGAACGCGGCGCCGTGGTCCACGCCGCCACGCGCCGCCGGCTGGCCTATGGCGCGCTGGTCGAGCGCGCCGCGAAGCTGCCGGTGCCCGACGCATCGCAGGTGGTGCTGAAGGACCCGTCCACCTACACCCTGCTCGGCACCCGCGTGGGCGGCGTCGACAATGCCGCCATCGTCAGCGGCCAGCCGCTGTTCGGCATCGACGTGCGCCTGCCCGGCATGCTCTACGCCGTGTATGCGAAGTGCCCGGTGTTCGGCGGCAAGCCGCTCAAGGCCAACCTGGAGGCCGTCAAGGCCATGCCGGGGGTGAAGGATGCCTTCATCATCGAGGGCACGCCCAACCTGAACGGCCTGCGCCCGGGCGTGGCGATCGTCGCCACCTCGACCTGGAACGCGATCCGCGCCCGGCGCGCGCTGGAAGTAGTATGGGATGAAGGCGAAGGCGCAGGGCACAGCTGGACCGGTTTCGCGGCCCAGGCCCAGGCGGCAGCGAAAGGTCCGGGCGCGAGCACGGTGCGCAAGGACGGCGACGTGCCGGGCAGCCTGGCCAAGGCGGCCAAGGTGGTCGAAGCGGCCTACAGCTACCCCTTCATCTCGCACGCCAGCATGGAGCCGCAGAACTGCACCGCCTGGTTCAAGCCGGCGGACGGCAGCCTGGAACTGTGGGCGCCGACCCAGAACCCCGGTTCCGGCCAGGCCCTGGTGACGAGCACCTTCGGCATCCCGAAAGAGAAGATCGGGCTGCACATCATCCGCAGCGGCGGCGGCTTCGGGCGGCGCCTGAGCTCGGACTTCATCGTGGAGGCGACCGCCATCGCCCGCAAGGTCGCGGCGCCGGTCAAGCTGACCTGGACCCGCGAGGACGACCTCCAGCACGACCACTTTCGTCCCGGGGGCTTCCACTTCCTGCGCGGCGGCGTCGACGCCAATGGCCGCGCCGTGGCCTGGCACAACCACTTCGTCACCTTCGCCAACCGCGTCGAACGCGAGGGCAAGAGCATCCTGCAGCCGGGCAGCGGCGGCAGCCTGTCCGGCGACGAGTTCCCGGGCCGCTGGCTGGCCAACTGCCAGCTGGAACAGACGGCCCTCGAATGCCGCGTGCCGATGGGCCCGTGGCGGGCGCCGGGCAGCTGCGTGTTCGCCTGGGTCTTCCACAGCTTCATCGACGAGCTGGCCCATGCGGGCGGGCGCGATCCGCTCGAGTTCCGCATGGAGCTGCTGGGCGAGCGCGACATCGTGCCGGGCACCGGCGAGCGCGGCCAGCCTTATAGCGTGGCGCGCATGAAGAAGGTGTTGCAGGTGGCGGCCGACCAGGCCGGCTGGAGGAAGAAGAAGTTCCCGCGCGGCCAGGGCCAGGGCATCGCCTTCCACTTCAGCCACCGCGGCTACGTGGCGCAAGTGGCGGAAGTGACGGTGTCGAAGGACGGCAAGCTGAAGGTGGACCGGGTGGTGGTGGCGACCGACATCGGCGCGCAGATCGTGAACCTCTCGGGCGCCGAGAACCAGGTCGAAGGCTCGGTGATCGACGGCCTGTCGACGCTGATGTACCCGGCCCTCGACATCGACCAGGGCCGCATCGTGCAGAGCAACTTCCACGACTACCCGCTGCTGCGCATGCCGGATGCGCCGGCGAAGATCGAGATGCACTTCGTGAAGACCGACTACCCGGTGACCGGCCTGGGCGAGCCCGCCCTGCCGCCGCTGGCGCCGGCCGTGTGCAATGCGATCTTCGCGGCGACCGGCAAGCGCGTGCGCGAGCTCCCGCTCGGCAAGACCGACCTGAGCTGGAGCTGATTCGCCCCGTCCTCAGTGACGGTGCGCGGGATCGTTGTCCTGGGCGCCGTGGTATTCGAGGATGGAGGCGGCTTTCTCCAGCCGTCCCTCCTCGGCCGTGACGGTGACGACGCACTTGCCGATCTCCAGTCCCGGCGCATAGACGTCCTTGTAATCGGTGCCGCCCTTCACCGCCGGCGAATCGCCGACCGTGAAATTGGCTTCGGACGGGCCGGCTTCGTCGCCGGTGTGGCTGATCTCGATGCCGTCGCGGTCGAAGCCCGCATCCAGCAAGGCCTGGCGCGCGCGTTCGGCGTCCTGCACATTGTCGATCACTCGTACGAGCTGCTGTTTCATACCGCCTCCGTCGATGCCTGTTGCTGTCCACCGTAACAGAAACGGCGGCGCGCCGGCGCTCAGCTCGGGCGCGCCCGCCGGAAAGATTGCCGTCAAGGTCACATCGACCTACACTCTGCCTTAGCGCATCCTTTTCCCGAGACCATGGCCCCCGACAACGCAAGCATCCGCGCCCAGTTCAATCCCCTGATCAAGCCCTTCCTCGTCCTCAAGATCGGCTGCGCGATGATGTGCACCATCATCGGGATTCCGCTGGCCATCGTCTGGTTCCTGGGCGTCGGCCGCTGGTGGGCCCGGCATTATTTCGACCGGCTCGAATGCCAGCTGGGAAAGCAGAGCATCCGCTTTCGCAAAGGCATCCTGGTCACGCTTGAAAAGACGATCCCGCTGGAGAACATCCAGGACGTGACCTTCGTCGAGGGACCGATCCTGCGGCGCTTCAACCTGAGCACCCNGAAATTCGAGACGGCCGGACACAGCGCGGGCCAGGCCTCGGACATGCAGCTCACCGGCATCATCGATGCGCAGGCCTTCCGCGCGCAGATCCTGCAGGCACGCGAAGCCTTGCGCCATGCGCCGAGGATCGCCGGAAACGACGAGAACGACGCCCAGCTGCGCGTGCTGCGCTCGATCGATGCGAAGCTGGCGGACATCGTGGCCCTGCTGGAAAAACAGGGCCCCGGCAAGGACGCCGGGGCCGGCGGCGCTTAGCGCCCGATCGCGATCATGTAGTGAAAGCGGTTGGCGTCGTTGAAGGAATTCGCATTCGTCTGGATGACGATGGCATACCTGGTGGCGCCGTTCACGGTGTAGCGGAAGGCATGCCCGGCATAGACCCCGCGTGCGCGTGCATCGTTGTTGTTGATCAGCGCCCCGGGGAATTTCTCGGGGTTCAGCATGCCGAAGACCTCGTTCTTCGGGAAGGTGTAATTGGCGCTCGACAGGGACATCGAGCCGTCGGCGTTCATCGTGAGCGTCTGGGCCGCCGGCCCTTTCATGATGGCGCAATCGACCAGGTCGAAGGTCTTGCCGTTCAGGTCGTCGATCGCGCCGTCCTTCACCCGCGCCAGCGAGCTCGACACGAATACATGCGTCGCCTGGTTCTCGGTCTGGGCGGCGGCATTGCAGCCCATCAGGATGTTACCGCCCAGCTTGTACGCGCCCGAGGTGAAGGGTCCGGCCCACTTCAGGTTCTCGTAGCGGTCCGTGGTGGAGATCTGTTCGGTGCCGCCCAGCACCGGGAAGCCGATCGAACCCTGGCCCGTGCCCGCATTGAAGCTCGCCTCGGCGCGCACGGCGCCAGTCGCGAAGGCCGCATCGCTCATCGCCGCATTCGACGCCTGGTAATGGGCGTACTGGATGACGCCCGAGGCCTCGGGCGAAGGCACCGTCGAGCCCGGGCCGGGCGTCGTCGGCTGGCTGACCGGATCCGGACCGCCCTCGTCTCCCCCTCCGCCGCCACAAGCGCCCATGCCGGCGCACAGCACCGCTGCAAGGACAAGCTTCACTGCATGTTTTACGTCCGTCATCTGTTTCCCTCTCTGTGTGAATGATCGTCCTGCTTGCAAGTGCGGCGGATTCTATCGAAAGGAAGAATGGGGTCGAAGCTGTAAGAACTTACAGGTCAGGGACTGATGAGCCGCAGGTTGAGCGCCCTGACCACCGCCTGGCGGCGATTCACGGCGCCCAGCTTGCCGGCGGCGTTTGTCAGGTGGAACACGACGGTGCGCTCCGAAATCTGGAGGATCTGCGCCATTTCCCAGGAGGTCTTGCCGATCGCGGCCCATTGCAGGCAGTCTTTTTCGCGCGCCGTCAGTGCGGGCAGCGCCTGCGCGTTCACGGCGTTGTCGACCACGCGCACGGCTTCGTGCACGTAGTGGGCCGTTAGTTGCACCAGCCCCGCTTGCGTCATCCGATGGGCGCTTGCGCCTCGCAGGCGCCGGCCCGCCGACAGGCTGAGCAGGGCGCGCTGCCCGCCGGGCACCGACACCGTCACCGTGACGCCGTAGGCCAGCCCATGCTCGCGCGCTTCGCCGAACACGATGTTCGTCGGGTCGGCCCGGTTCGCGTCGTCCCAGAACACCGGCAGCGTGCTCCTGGAAACATGCTTCATGACCGGATCGTTGGACGCGTGCCCGGCTTCCTGGTAGCGGCGCAGCCAGGACTCGGGACAATGGATGAAGATATCCTGTTCGACCAGCGATGCGCCCTCCATCGTCTTCGATTCGTCCTTGAAGACCTTTTCCGCATTGCGCCCGCCGACCAGCGGGGAATACACGTGGTAGTCGAAACCCAGCCGCGCGCACTGCTCGGTCAGGAGCGAGAAGATCTCTACCTTCGAGCCCGCCGCCAGAAATTTCTCGATTACTTCCATGATTGCCGCCCGCATCCCTGTGGCGATGAACACCATCGCGAGCGCGGATTGTATCTATGGCAAGAATTGCAGTCAAAGCGAGGGGCATAAAGCAGCCCGGCGAGCAGCCTTCAGGCCGTCTCCCGCATCAAGGCGAGGTAGCGCCGCGCGGCCAGTCCCAGGGCACGCTCGCGCGACCAGACGATATCGATCTGCAGGCGGGTATCGCGGCTGGCGTCCGCGAACGCGATCTCGACCAGGCGGCCGGCCTCGACCAGGGGCTGGGCCAGGGCGCGCGGCAGCACGGCCCAGCCCAGGCCCGCCTGCACCAGGTTCAGCGTCGCCAGCTGGTTGTCGGTCTTCCAGACCTGGCGCGACAGGATGAAGCGGCAATCCACCGGCTCCTCGACGCGGCTGGTCATGGCGATCTGGCGCAGGTCCAGCATGTCCTCGGCCCGCAGCAGCGCCGGCAGCCCCTGCCGGGGCAGGAAGCCGGGGGCGGCGACGGCGACGATGGTGTCGCTCCCGAGCTGCTGGTAGCTTTCGCGCTCGTCCAGGCGAGCCCGCTCGAACACCAGCGCCAGGTCGGCGCCGCCCGCGTGCAGCAGGCGCAAGGCGTCGGCCTGCGGCGCCGACACGATCGCGATCTCCAGCGAAGGATATTCCTGCCCGAGCGCCGCCAGGGCGCCGGTCCAGGGCGCGGCGACCAGCTCGGGCGCCACGGCGAGCGTGAGCCGGCGCTCCAGCCCGCCATGCAAGGCGAGCGCATCGGCCTGCAACTGGCGCAGCTGGCCCGCCAGTTGCCGGGCGCGCGGCGCGAGGGCAAGCGCAGCCTCGGTCGGCCGCGGTTCGCGCGTGCTGCGGTCGAACAGGCGCAGGTCCAGCTCCGCCTCCAGCTGGGCGATCGTCATGCTCACGGCCGAGGGCACCCGTCCGAGGGAGCGCGCCGCCGCGGAGAAGGACCCGTGGTCGAGCACGGCGAGGAAGACCGCAATGTTGTCGCTCGTAAAAGCCATGACCTGTGAGAAAAACTGATAGGAGCCGACTTTATACCGCAAGACTTCCTGCCTACACTAGACCCTGTTCACCACTTCGAAAGGCAGGCATGGCACATCGCACCGGGCAAGAGCTGGTCACGGACTACATCGCGGCCTACAACGCGTTCGACATCGAGGGCATGACAGCCCTGCTGTCGGACGATATCCGCTTCGAGAACCATGCGAACGGCCTTCTTACCGCGCAGGCCGAGGGCCTGGCGGCGTTCCGGCAGCTTGCGCAGGGGTCCAGGGCCCTGTTCTCCCAGCGCGAGCAGCGGGTCAGCGGGTGGACCATCGGCGCGGATGCGATCGCCGTCGACATCGATTATTCGGGGACGCTGGCGCAGGACATTCCCGGCGGACCTGCGGCGGGCACGGTGCTGGCGCTGAAGGGCAGGAGCGAATTCAGCATCGCGGACGGGAAGATCACGCGGATCTCGGACCACAGCTGAGCAGCCTCCAGGCCATGCGTCGCCAGGAAGCGACAAGCGCCCGGTTTCTTGCGCGATTGAGACAATCGGTGAAAATTCCCTTGTGAGCGGAAAACTATAATCCTGCTTCGATCTGATTGCAGAGTTCGCCGACGGAAACATCGATCCGTTCACGCTCGTGGTGGCCTCAAGCCTGGCAGCCACCATCCTGGCCAGCAGCATGGGCCTGATCTACCGGGCCGGGTCGCGCCAGGCCTGCCTGCGCGACTGGACGATGGCCGGCGTTTTCTTCGCCGGTAACAACATCCTCGCCGCCCTCGCGATCACCTTCCATGCCAGTCATTTCCTGATCCCGGGCATCGGCAACGCGCTGTACGTCGCCGGCCACTTCGGCATCCTCGCCGGCCTGCGCCGCCACCTCGGCCTGCGCACCGGCTGGAAGCCGCTCCTCGCCTGCACCGCGGCCATCCCGCTGCTGCACGCCCTGCCCTTCCTGCAATCCTCGGTGATGCACCGGCTGTTCGTGTTCACCCCGGTCATCGTCGCCATCAACCTCGGCGTCGCCGTCACGCTTCTCAACCACGTCCGCCGCGGCGAGTGGGCGCCCTACCTGCCGCTCGCCATCCTCGAGCTGTTCTTCGCCTTCCAGCTGACGTTGCGCGCGGCCTACCTGATCCAGAGCGAAGGCCATGCACTGACCTTCATGGGCAGCCAGTTCCTGCAAACTTCCGGCTCGCTGTTCGTCCTCGTGTTCCTGTCGGTGGCGACCATGAGCTGCGCCCTGATCGTGACCCACCAGCAGGCCCGGGAACTGCGCCGTGCTTCACTCACCGACGCCCTCACCGGCTGGCTCAACCGGCGCGCCCTGCACGAGCTGGCGGCCGCCGAGTTCCGGCGCTGCCGCAACAGCGGCGCCGAACTGTTCTTCATCACCTTCGACATCGACCATTTCAAGTCGATCAACGACCGCCACGGGCACGCGGTCGGCGATGCCGCGCTGTGCCACGTCACCGCGCTTGCGAGCGGCGCGCTGCGCGGCAACGACGCCCTGTTCCGGACCGGCGGCGAGGAATTCGCCGTGCTGGTGAGCCGCGGTTCCCTGGACGACGTGTGCCGTATCGCGGAAAGGCTGCGCGCGCTGGTGGCCTGCTCGCCGCTGCAATCCGGCGACGCCGCGGTACGGATGAGCATCAGCGTCGGCGTGGCGCGGCGCTCGGCGGACGACGGGAAGTGGGAAGACATCCTGCGCCATGCCGACGCCGCGCTGTACCAGGCCAAGACGCAGGGGCGCAACCGGGTCGTGCTGCATGGGCAGGCGCCGGCGGCCGATGCACCGCAGCCGCAACGGGCCATGGGCTAGTCCGGCACCACCGCCGTCACCTCGATCTCGACCCGCGCCCGCTCCTCCATCAGGCCGGCCACCTGCACCGCGCTCATGGTCGGGTAGTGGCGCCCGATGACGTCGCGGTAGGCCGCGCCGAGAGCCGCCCCGGCCTGCAGGTATTCGCGCCGGTCGAGGACGTACCAGGTCATGCGCACGATGTGCTCCGGCCCGGCGCCGGCTTCGCGCAGCACGGCGACGATGTTTGCCAGGGCCTGGCGCGCCTGGCCGACGAAGTCGTCGGTCTGGAAGCGGCCTTCGGCGTCCCAGCCGATCATGCCGCTCACAAAGACCTGGCGGCCGCTCGCGGCGATGCCGTTGGCGTAGCCTTTCGGGCGCGGCCATCCCGGTGGTTGCAGGATCTCCATCAGTTCCCCTCCCCGGCCAATACCTCGCGCGCGATGATCAGGAGCTGCACCTCGCTCGCGCCTTCGTAGATGCGCAGCGCGCGGATCTCGCGGTACAGGGTCTCCACCGTTTCGCCGCTGACCACGCCCTGGCCGCCGAATAGCTGGACCGCCGCATCGATCACCTGCTGCGCCGTCTCGGTGGCGGTCAGCTTGGCCATCGCGGCCTCTTTCGTCACGCGCTTGCCCATGTCGCGCATCCAGGCGGCGCGGTAGGTCAGCAGCGCGCTGGCGTCGATGCCGGTCGCCATCTGGGCCAGTTTCGCCTGGGTGAGCTGGAAGTCGGCCAGGGTCTTGCCGAACATCGCCCGCGCGCGTGCACGCTTCAAGCCTTCATCGAGGGCGCGGCGCGCGAAGCCGAGGCTGGCCGCCGCCACCGAGGTGCGGAACACGTCCAGGGTCGCCATCGCCACCTTGAAGCCCTGGCCCTGCACGCCGATCATCTGCGCGGCCGGCACCCGGCAGCCCTCGAAGCGCAGGCGCGCCAGCGGATGCGGGGCGATCACGTCGATGCGTTCGGCGATGCTCAGGCCCGGCGTGTCGGCATCGACGATGAAGGCGGAGATGCCGCGCGAACCGCGTCCACCCTCGCCGCCGCCGTGCCCGGTGCGGGCGAAGACGACATAGAAGTCCGCAATGCCGCCGTTCGAGATCCAGGTCTTTTCGCCGTCGAGCACGTAGTCCTCGCCTTCGCGGCGCGCGGCGCACGCCATCGCCGCCACGTCGGAGCCGGCCTGCGGCTCGGACAGGGCGAAGGCGGCGATCGCCGCGCCGGTGGCGACGCGCTCCAGGTAGCGTTCCTGCTGCGCCGCGCTGCCGAACAGCGAGATCGCGCCGCTGCCCAGGCCCTGCATGGCGAAGGCGAAATCGGCCAGGCCCGCGTGGCGCGCCAGCGTCTCGCGGATCAGGCAGATCGCGCGGGTGTCGATCGCGCGCCCCTGGCCGCCGATGGCGTGGCGCAGCCAGCCGCCGCGTCCGAGTTCGGACACCAGCGCCCGGCAGGCGGCGTCGACGTCGCCGCCATGCGCGTGTCTGACGTGCGCGCCGGCCCAGGCGTCGAGTGCCAATGCCAGTTCGCGGTGTCGGGGCTCGAAGAAGGGCCAGTCGAGGTAGTCGGGCTCGGGCATCTCAATCTCCCTCGAAGCGTGGCTGGTCCTTGGCCACGAAGGCGTGGTAGGCCCGGTGGAAGTCGTTGGTGGCCATGCAGATCGCCTGGGCCTGGGCCTCGGCCTCGATGGCTTCGTCCACGCCCATATTCCATTCCTGCTGCAGCATCTTCTTGGTCATGCCGTGGGCGAAGGTCGGGCCGTTCGCCAGGGTGGCGGCGAAGCCCTGGGCGTCCGCCAGCAGGGCCGCGGGCTCGCACAGACGGTTGAAGAAGCCCCAGCGCTCGGCTTCCTCGCCCTTCATCGCGCGGCCGGTGTAGAGCAGTTCCGCCGCCCGTCCCTGCCCGATCACGCGCGGCAGCAGCGCGCAGGCGCCCATGTCGCAGCCGGCCAGGCCGACGCGGGTGAACAGGAAGGCCGTCTTGCTGCGCGCGGTGCCGTAGCGGATGTCGGAGGACAACGCCAGGATGGCGCCGGCGCCGGCGCACACACCGTCGACCGCCGCCACGATGGGTTGCGGGCAGGCGCGCATTGCCTTGACCAGGTCGCCCGTCATGCGGGTAAAGGCCAGCAGGCCCGGCATGTCGAGTTTCGTCAGCGGCCCGATGATCTCGTGCACGTCGCCGCCCGAGCAGAAGTTCTCGCCGGCGCCGGCGATCACGATGGCCTTGACGTCGTCGGCGTAGGCAAGAAGCCGGAACAGGTCGCGCAGCTCGGCGTAGGAATCGAAGGTCAGCGGGTTCTTGCGCTCGGGGCGATTGAGAAGGATGGTCGCCACCCGGTCCTGCACGGCGTACTGGAAATGGGTGGCGCCAAAGGCGGCCAGGCTGGCGCGGTTGCCCGGCAGCCGGTGCGATTCGCCCGGTAGGTAGTGCATGCTTGTGCTCCTGTATTGAATGGGTCAGCCCTCGAGCAGGCGCGCGGCCAGCTGCTGCGGCGAGAGGCCGGCCCCGGCCTGCTGCAGCTGGCGTTCGCGCTCGAGGTTGCGCTCCAGCTGGCTCTTCCCGGCGCGGTACTGGCGCGGCCAGCTCGCGCCCGTATAGCCGATGCGGGCCGCTTCCAGCAGGGTCCAGGCCGGGTTGGCCAGGTGCGGCCTGGCGACGGCGCACAGGTCGGCGCGGCCGGCCGCGATGATGCTGTTGACGTGGTCGGCCTCGTAGATCGCGCCGACCGCGATGGTCGGGATGCCGGCCTCGTTGCGGATACGGTCGGAGAACGGGGTCTGGAACATGCGTCCGTAGACCGGCTTCTCGTCCTTGCTGACCTGGCCGGAGGAGCAGTCGATCATGTCCGCGCCGGCCGCCTTGAACAGGCGCGCGATCTGCACCGCGTCATCCGGCATGATGCCGCCGTCGACCCAGTCGTGGGCCGAGACGCGCACGCTGATCGGCAGCCCGGCCGGCCACACGGCGCGGATCGCGGCGAACACCTCGAGCGGGTAGCGGCAGCGGTTTTCCATGCTGCCGCCGTACTCGTCGCCGCGGCGGTTGGTCAGCGGCGAGATGAAGCTCGACAGCAGGTAGCCGTGGGCGCAGTGCAGCTCGAGCCAGTCGAAACCGGCGTCGAGGGCCGCTTCGGCGGCGCGCACGAAGTCCGCCTTGATGCGCCCGAGGTCCGCGCGCGTCGCCGCGCGCGAGCACTGCGAGACCCCGGCCAGGTACTGCTGTTCCGACGCCGACACCAGCGGCCAGTTGCCCTCGGGGAGGGGCTGGTCGATCCCATCCCACATCGGCCGGGTCGAGCCCTTGGCGCCGGCGTGGCCCAGCTGCACGCCGATCTTTGCGTCGCTGTGCGCATGGACGAAGTCGACGATGCGCCGCCAGGCCGCCGTGTGCTCGGGCGTGTAGAGGCCGGGACAGGCCGGCGTGATGCGCGCATCGGCGGACACGCAGGTCATCTCGGCCATCACCAGGCCGGCCCCGCCCAGCGCGCGCGCGCCCAGGTGCGCCAGGTGGAAGTCGCCCACCGCGCCGTCCACGGCGGAGTATTGCGCCATCGGCGAGACCACCACGCGGTTCTTGAGCAGCACATCGCGCACCCGGAACGGGGTGAACATCGGCGGCGTCGGGATCGATGGCGCCGGCACGCCGGCCTGCAGCGCGGCGCGGCGCGCGAACCAGTCCTCGAAGCCGGCGATGTAGGCCGGATCGCGCAGGCGCAGGTTCTCGTGCGACAGGCGCTGGCTGCGCGTGAGCAGCGAATAGGCGAACTGCTCCGCTTCCATCGCGCCGTAGCGCGCCACGTTCTCGAACCACTCCATCGAATTGCGCGCCGCGCTCTGCAGCTTGAGCACCTCCACGCTGCGCGCCGCCTCGTACCCTGCCAGCACATGTTCCAAAGGCTGTGCGGGGTCGCCGAGGCGGTTCGCCAGTTCGATCGCGTCTTCCAGCGCCAGCTTGGTGCCGGAGCCGATCGAGAAGTGGGCGGTGTGGGCCGCGTCGCCCATCAGGACCACCGGCACGCGGCGCCCGTCGACCTCCTCCCAGTGAACCCAGCGCGCGCAGGCGATGCGCGGGAAGCGGATCCACATGCTGGAGCCACGCAGGTGGGCGGCATTGGCCATCAGCGCATTGCCGTCGAGATGGCGGGCGAACAGGCGCTCGCAGAAGGCCAGCGCCTCGGGCTGGTCCATGGCTTCCAGCGCGGCGGCCTGCCAGGTCTCTTCCAGGGTCTCGATGATGAAGGTCGAGGTCTCGCCGTCGTACTGGTAGGCGTGGGCCTGGAACCAGCCGTGTTCGGTCTCCTCGAAAGCGAAGGTGAAGGCCTCGAAACGCTTGCGGGTGCCGAGCCAGACGAAGCGGCAGTGGCGGCGCTCGACCTCGGGCTGGAACACCTCCGCGTGGCGGGTGCGGATGGCGCTGTTGACGCCGTCGCAGGCAACCACCAGGTCGGCCCCGTAGCGGCGCGCCGGGTCCAGCTCGTCCCCCACCTCGGTCTCGAATTCGAGGCGCACGCCGAGTTCGCGGCAGCGTTCCTGCAGCAGCTCGAGCAGGCGCCGGCGCCCGATGCCGCAGAAGCCATGGCCGCTGGAGCTCACCGTGCGGCCCTTGAAGTGCACGTCGATGTCGTCCCAGTGGTTGAAGGACTGCAGGATGGCGCGCGCGCTCGCCTCGTCGGCGCCCGCCAGGTGGCCCAGGGTCTGGTCCGAGAACACCACGCCCCAGCCGAAGGTGTCGCTGGGCCGGTTGCGCTCGACGACGGTGACGGCATAAGCGGGATGGCGCTTCTTGGCCAACAGTCCGAAATACAGGCCGGCCGGCCCGCCGCCCACGCACACGATGTTCATTCACGCTCCGTTCAGGTGTCGCCCAGCGCTATATTACCGCGCCAGATAGTTTAGGTGTCAAGTAATCGGCGGGCCTGGCAATACAGTGTGCGTCTTGTTTAGTACAATACAGAAACATCCGCACCCCTATCGTGCATCCGCCGCCGTCCACCGAGAACCGAATGAGCAACTTGTCTTCGCGCCTACGCCTGAAAAGCCTGCGCAGCCGGCTGATGCTGCTGGTCGCCCTGGCCATCACGCCGATCGCCGTGATGACGGTGCTCGGCGGGATCCGCGAGCGCGAGGCCGCGATCCGCTCGTCCGAGGAAAACCTGCAGCGCCTCACCGCCCTGGCCGCGGCCAACGAGGCCCAGTCGCTCGAGCGCGCGCGCCAGATCCTGGTCGACCTGGTCAGCGTGCCTGACCTGATGGGCCCGGCGCCGCGCTGCAATGCCCTGCTGGCCGACGTCCTGGACCGCAACGAAGGCTATGTGAACTTCGGCCTGATCCGCCTCGACGGCGAAGTCACCTGCAGCGCGGTGCCGATGCTGCACCCGGTGAACCTGGGCGACCGGCGCCACTTCCGCCGCGCGATCGCGGAGCGCCGCTTCATCGCCGGCGACTACGTGTTCGGGCGCGTGATCCGCAAGCACACCATCAACCTCACCTACCCCATCACCGATCGCGCCGGCCGCGTCGTGGCCGTCGTGTTCTCGGCGATGGACCTGGCCGGCCTCGACACCTATGTGAACGAGATCAACCTGCCGCTCGGCTCGATCCTGGCGACGGCCGATGCGGGCGGCACGGTGATCTCGCGCCGGCCCGACCCGGAACGCTGGTTCGGCCGCAAGATCGCGCCCAGCCTGGAGGCGGCGCTGCGCGCCCCCTCGCACCGTCCGGTGGTGGTGGTCGGCGATGACGGGATCGAGCGCCTGCACGCCTTCGCCCGGGTCGGCGGGCCTTCGCTGTCGGAATACACGGTGACCATCGGCATGCCGCTGGAGGCCATCACGGCCTCCGCCCGCCAGGCGCAGCTGATGTCCCTGCTCGGCCTGGGCGCCACCACCCTGCTGGCCTTGCTGGCGGCCTGGCTGGCCGGCGACATCCTGATCGTGCAGCGGGTGAGGAAGCTGATGGACACGGCGCGCAGCATCGCCGCCGGCGACCTGGAGGCGCGCTCCGGCATCGCCTATGGCCGCGAAGAGATCGGCCGCCTGGCCGCCGCCCTGGACGAGATGGCGGCAACCCTGCAGGCCAAGGAAGCGGCGCGCACCCAGGCCGAGCGCGAGCTGCGCGCGGCCGACCAGCGCAAGGACGAGTTCCTGGCCATGCTGGCCCACGAGCTGAGGAATCCGCTGGCCCCGATCAGCACCGGCGCCCACCTGCTCAAGCTGCTCCACTCGGACAACACCCAGATCACCCAGACCTGCGCCATCATCGCGCGCCAGGTCGAGCACATGACCAGCCTGGTCGACGACCTGCTGGACGTCTCGCGCGTCACGCGCGGCCTGGTCTCGCTGTCGACCCAGGTGCTGGATTTGCGCCGGGTCGTGGACGATGCGGCCGAGCAGATCCGGCCCCTGATCACGGCGCGCCGCCACCAGGTGGTGCTCGACCTGCCCGACGGCCCCGCCAGCGTCAAGGGCGACCACAAGCGCCTGGTGCAGGTGGTGGCCAACCTGCTGGGCAACGCCACCAAGTACACCCCGGAGGGCGGCCACATCCGCCTGCAGCTGCGCGCGGACGGCGAGCGCGACTTCCTGCTCGAGGTGCGGGACGACGGCATCGGCATGGACCCGGGCCTGGTCGGGCGCGTGTTCGAGCTGTTCACCCAGGCCGAGCGCACGCCGGACCGCTCCCAGGGCGGGCTCGGACTGGGACTGGCGCTGGCCAGGAGCCTGGTCGAGCTGCACGGCGGCAGCGTCAGCGCCGCCAGCCCGGGCCCGGGCAAGGGCAGCACCTTCACGGTGCGCCTGCCGCGCTTCACCCAGGCGCCCGAATCGCCGCTGGACGCCGCGGTGCGCGAGGCGGCGCTGGTCACCAGGGCGCTGCGGGTGCTGGTGGTGGACGACAACCTGGACGCCGCCCACACCCTTAACCTTTACCTGGCGGCCGCCGGCCACCGCGTCGAGATCGCTTACAACGGCGCCGACGCGCTCAAGCTCGCGCAGGTGTTCGCGCCCCAGGTCTGCCTGCTCGACATCGGCCTGCCCGACATGGACGGCAACGAGCTGGCGCGCCGCCTGCGCCGCCTGCCCCAGACCGCCGGCGCCACCCTGGTGGCGGCGACCGGCTACGGACGCCAGCAGGACCGCGAGGCCGCCGCCGAGGCGGGCTTCGACCACTATATGGTCAAGCCCGTCAATACGGTGCAGCTGAGCGAACTGCTGGCGC
>JGI24770J26754_10001123_pt1 | contig 19157 bp, 22 predicted proteins | sample LakOneMetagenome_FD_26754 | JGI IMG/M metagenome (IMG submission 26754) | reverse complement strand
GTTTGGCGACTATCAATCTACCAACATCAAACCTCCGCCACCACCTCCTGCTCAGTTCGTCAATCCCGTCTTTCCCCATTCCCCGCGAAGAACCTTTTTTTCGCCCATCGTTTATCCCTGCCGCATGCCTTTTGCGGCAGGTGACAAATTGCTTTTCATTAAGCACAACTTCCGGTAATAATCGAACAAGTAATTCCAGCAAGAAGTTTCGTCATTCGGCCCCCGGCAACGCCGGCCATACCTATAAATAATTCGCCCGTTTGCACACCATGAAGCTCTCCGACCTCAAGATCTCCACCCGTCTCTACCTCGGCTACGGCATCCTTGTCGGCATCACCGGCATCGTCGTCGCCATCGCCTACGCCAACTTCTCCGCCCTCGACACGGCCAATGCCCTGAACGCGCGCAGCCACGGGGCGCTGGCCGAAGTCGACGCCGCCATGCAGGCGCTCACCGATATCGAGACGGGCGAGCGCGGCTTCGCCCTCACCGGCATGGACGCGATGCTCCAGCCCTACACCGCGGGCAAGCAGGCCTTCGCGCAGCACGTCGACAAGGCGCTCGCCCTGGCCGCCGGCGACGCGGCCCAGGAGGCGCGTCTGCGCGAACTGGCGCTCCAGCAGCGCAACTGGCTGGCGCAGGCGATCGATCCCGTGATCGCCCAGCGCCGCGCGGCCCTCGATGGCGACCTGTCCCAGGTCGTCGCCACCGTGCAGGCCGGCAAAGGCAGGGCTGGCATGGAGGCGATGCGCGGCCTGGTCGAGCAGCTGCGTGCGCGCGAGCAGGAATTGCTGGCGCAGCGCGAAGCGGACGTGGTGGCCCGGAAGTCGGCGATGCGCCGCACCCTCGTCGGCGGCGGCCTGATCGCGGCCGTGCTGGCGGTCTTCATGGCCTACCAGCTGGGCCGCAACATCAGCATTCCGCTGCGCCGCGCCGTCACCCTGGCCGGACGCGTCGCGCAGGGCGACCTGACCGGAGAAGTGAAGGTGCGGACCAACGACGAGGCGGGCGAATTGATGGCGGCATTGAAGACCATGAACGCGTCCCTGGTGTCGATCGTGTCGCAGGTGCGCGCCGGCACCACGACCATCGAGACCGCCGCCCAAGAAATCTCGGCCGGCAACCAGGACCTCTCGCAGCGCACCGAAGAGCAGGCCGGGACGCTCGAGGAAACGGCTTCCTCGATGGAAGAACTGACCTCGACCGTCAAGCAGAACGCCGACAATGCGCGCCAGGCCAAGCAGCTGGCCGCCAGCGCCGCCGACACCGCGCTGCGCGGCGGCGAGGTGGTGGCCGAGGTGGTGACGACGATGGCCTCGATCAACGACGCCTCGCGCAAGATCAGCGACATCATCGGCGTCATCGACGGCATCGCCTTCCAGACCAATATCCTGGCGCTGAACGCGGCGGTGGAAGCGGCGCGCGCCGGCGAGCAGGGACGCGGCTTCGCGGTGGTGGCGGGCGAGGTGCGCAACCTGGCGCAGCGCTCGGCCGGCGCGGCCCGGGAAATCAAGGAGCTGATCAAGGACTCGGTGGCGCGCGTGGACGCGGGCTCGCGCCTCGTCGACCATGCGGGCAGCACGATGGAAGAGGTGGTGCAGAGCGTCAAGCGGGTGGCCGACATCATCGGCGAGATCGCCGCCGCGAGCGAAGAGCAGCGCGCAGGCATCGAGCAGGTCAATGGCGCCATCGTGCAGATGGACCAGGGGACGCAGCAGAACGCGGCCCTGGTCGAACAGGCCGCCGCCGCCGCCGAGGCCATGCGCGAGCAGGCTGCCGGCCTGGCGCGGCTGGTGGGGACCTTCCAGCTGGTGTCGGCGCCGCAAGCAGGCGCGCCTGCGCGGCGGCTGGCGGCGCCAAAGGCGAGTGCCACCCCGGCCCGCACGGCACTGCGCAAGCCTGCCGCACGCGCGCAGGATGCGCAGACCGCCAGCACTGTCGTGGAGACTGCATGAAGACGGCGTGGCTACCTACCTCTCTCCTCGTGTTCTGCATGGGCCTGGCTTTCTCGGCCGAGGCCGATACCCGCAAGGCGCCAGACGAGCAGCAGATCCGCCGCCAGATCGTCGAAGAGTCGATTGCCGCCTACCCCGGCAGGTGCCCCTGCCCATACAATGTCACGCGTAACGGAAGTTCCTGTGGTGGACGCAGTGCGTGGAGCAAGAAAGGCGGCTATGCTCCGATCTGTTATGAGAACGAGGTCTCGCGCGAGATGGTGAGGGAAAGGCTGGCACGCGAATCACGCGCGGTACGGCCGGAAAGCCCGCTACACTAACGGGCCGCGCGGCGTTGCGGCCATCCACTCACGGAGGTTTGCGATGTTCAGCATGGACGACTTTGCGCAGTTGCAGTTCCTGGAAGGCCGCTGGCAAGGCGAGAACCCTCAGGGCAGGGCCTTGTTCGAGCAGTACGAGCGTCCCGAACCCGGCGTGTTCAAGTTACGCAGCTTTCACGACGCCAGCTTCACCGGGCATGGCGACGGCGCCACCATCATGTTCCGGGAAGGCGAGGTGGTCTCGCAGTGGAACGAATACAGCTGGCGCGCCTCGCGCATAGCGCCCGGCTTCGCGGAATTCGAACCGGTGAACGCGCCGAGCCGCTTCACCTGGCGGCGCGTGGATGACGACACCCTGGAGACCGCCCAGTACTGGACGGCCGAGGGCAAGGCGCAGCAATACGTACACCGCATGACCCGCCTTAGCTGAAGGAGCAGCCGCGACCGATGCAGAAGTTCCTGGTGATCCTCGTCATGCTGGCGCTCGGCGCCTACGCTGCCGCCTGCCTCGCGCTGTTCGTCATGCAGCGCTCCCTGATCTACTACCCGCCCGCCAGCGCGTCCTTCCCGGCGCCGCATGTCTCGACGCTCGAGGTGCCGGGCGCCACCCTGAAGGTGTCCGAACGCCCTGCCAAGGGCCATGGAGCGGTGATCTACCTGGGCGGCAATGCCGAGGACGTGAGCGCCAGCCTGCCGCTGCTCGACGCCGCCTATCCCGACCGCGCCCTCTACCTGCTGCATTACCGCGGCTATGCCGGCAGCACCGGCAAGCCGGCCGAGGAAGAGCTGGTGCACGACGCGCTGGCCCTGTTCGACAAGGTCGCGCCGGAGCACGGCGACATCGTCGTGGTCGGACGCAGCCTGGGCACGGGCGTGGCCGTGCAGCTGGCCACCCAGCGCCCGGTGCGCCGGCTGGTGCTGGTCACGCCCTTCGACAGCCTGCGCGACCTGGCGGCCCGGCAGTTCCCGTATTTCCCGGTGCGCTGGCTGCTGCGCGACCGCTACGATTCCTGGCGCCACGCGCCGAAGGTGACGGCGCCCACGCTCCTGCTGGTCGCCGGAAACGACGAGATCATCCCGCCCGACAGCGCGCGCCAGCTGCTCACGCGCTTTTCCCCGAAGGTCGCGACCATGCAGGTGATCGATGGGGCCGGGCATAACACGATCTCGGACAATCCCGACTACATCAGGGCGCTCGCCTGGGCGCGCTGACCACCACCAGTAAAGGAAGAACCATGCCTGCCAATGCCCTGCTGCGCCACGTCGTGCTGTTTTCGTTCAAGGACGATGCGAGCGCGGAAGCGGTCGACGCCGTCGTCGCCGATTTCGCCCGGCTCCCGGGCCAGATTCCCGGCATCGTGTCCTACGAATGGGGCACCAACGTCAGCCCNGAAGGCCTGAACGACGGCTTCACCCACTGCTTCACCCTGACGTTTGCGAGCAATGANGACCGCGACGGCTACCTGGTGCACCCTGCGCACGAGGCCTTCGTGAACACCCTGGGCGCCAGCCTGGCGCGTTCGCTGGTGCTGGATTACTGGACGCGTTGAATCGTAGGGTGGGCGGCATTACCGCGATGCATGATGTGCGGCGCCGAGCATGCCGCCCACGCGTTCAAGCTGCAGGTGAAAAGTCGCTCTCTCTCTGCCTGCCCACGAGGGAGTTGAACGCGTGGGCGGCGCGCATCGCCCGGCAAATCACCTTGCGAGATGGAGCCGTCCACCCTACGGACCTGGCTCGGCCCTCGCTCAGGATGCCCGAGCCGCCGGCAGGCCTGAAAAGCAAAAACCGCGGTCCGAGCCGCGGTTCTTCATGGTCGACGCACGCTGCGCCGTCATCGGGTTCATTCCTGCCACTCCTGCAGGGCGCTGATGGCCGCTTCGCCATTGCGGATCGCCTTCACGCGGCGCACTACCTCGTTGCGCCAGGCCTCGTCGGCATCCTCGTCGGGACCATCGATATCCTGGAGCAGCAGGCGCAGCAACGCGTGCTTATCGTCCGCGCTCAGCAGCTGGATCTTCTCGGCGATCTCGGCAACCTGATTCGACATGGTGGTCCCCCCAGTAATATTTTTGAAATAATAGCTTGAGAATCAAAGGTTGTCGACAGGAACCATGTTATCGGTCGGTTTTCTGTCGATGAGCTTGTTGTCCGGGTCGATCCCGGCCCGTCCCGGACGTGCATCGACCACCAGGGTGATGCTCTGCTGCGCCTTGTCGACCAGGCGGCGTTCGCGCGCCAGGGGCTTGCCGTTGCGGTCGTCGACGCCGAATTCGATATAGTCCTTCAAGGCCATCGGCTTTTCCTCGCCCAGCGCGGCGGCGCGCACCTTGCCGGCGTCGGCGCTGATGGTCACCTCGTACTTGCCGTCCGGGCGCTGGCGTGCGCTGGCGGCGACCGCGCGGTTCTCGTACAGCACGATGGATTCGAACAGGTCGCCGATCAGGTAGGCCTTGTCGGGCGGCGTGATGGCGCGCAGCGCATCCACCAGCTCGTCGACGGTGGGGTAGGGCGCGCCCTTGAAGGCGTGCTTCGCCACCAGGGTGCGCAGCACGCCGTTGACGGCATCCTCGCCCAGCAGGTCCTGCAGCAGGTAGAGGGCCAGGCTGCCCTTGCGGTAGTGGACGTAGCCCTGGTTCTCGTTCTCGGCCAGCGGCAGCTCGGGACGGCGGGCGACGGCGCGGCCCATCAGGTAGGCGTCCAGGTTGTAGCGCAGGAAGCGGCGCATCTTCTGGGCGCCGACCGCGCGCTTCATCACCATCAGCGCGGTGTACTCGGACAGGCTCTCGGACAGCACCGTGGCGCCGCGCGTGTCGGCGCCCACCACCTGGTGCCCCCACCACTGGTGCGCCGCCTCGTGGGCGCTCACGTAGAAGGGGTAGTCGATGTCCTTCGGCGAATCGTCGTCGATGCGGGCGATGAAGCCGGCGCTTTCCGAGAAGGGGATGGTGCCGGGGAAGGCCTGGGCATACTGTTCGTAGCGCGGGAATTCGACGATGCGCAGCTCGCGGAACTGGTAGCGGCCGAAGCGGCGCGAGGCGTAGTCGAGGCTGGCCTGGGCGCCGCGGATCATGCGCTCGACATTCCAGTCGTGGCCCGGGTGGTAGTAGACATCGATGGTGACGTCTTCCCAGCGGTCGTGGCGCACTTCGTACCTGGCCGACTGGAAGGCGTAGAAGTTCAGGATCGGCTTGTCCATCCGGTAGTGGAAGTAGCGCCGGCCCCGGTCCATCCATTCGCGTTCCAGGGTGCCGGGGGCGATCGCGATCTGGTCCGGGCTGGTCGCGACCACGGCGTCGAAATTGATCCAGTCGGCGTCCCGGCCTAGGAAGTTGTGCGCGCGTGCGGCCGGGTCGTCGCGTGCCGGCAGCGGGTCCTTCGGGCCGAGGCCGAAGCGCTTGCGGTCGCGGTCGTCGGCAAGCTCGATGCTGCGCTGGTAGCCGATGCGCGGCAGGACGTCGTTGGTGAAGAAGCTGCCGTTGCCCACCACCGGGGTGTCGCGGCCGATGCCGAGCCAGCCGCCGGGCGCGTACTTGACGTCGAATTCGAGGGCAGTGCGCATGCCCGGCTGCAGGGGCTGCGTGAGGCGGTAGTGATAGAAGCCGCGTTCCGGATCGGCCGCCACCTGGCGCGCGCCTTGTGCGAAACGGGCCGACAGGGTGGCGCCGCGCTGCTGGTACAGCACGATGTCGGCGAGCGGCGCGCCGCTGCGGTTTTCCAGCTGGTAGAAGCCTTTCACCTGCAAGNTGCGGCGCTCGGGCTCGATCCACACCTGCAGGTTGACGTCGCTGATGCGCGGCTGCGGCAGTTTGGCGAAGCGGCGGTAGCGCAGCTCGTATTCGGCGCGCTGGCGCTCGGCCTGGGCGCTGGTCTGGTAGTCGCCCGCATGCAGCTCCCAGGCCAGCAGGGCGCCGGTGCCGGCGAACACCAGCAGGCCCAGGGCGAAGCCGGCCAGCACGGTGCGCGACAGGTTGCGGCGCGCCAGGCGCAGGCGTTCGCGCCAGGTGTCGTCGACGCCGCGCGCCCACAGCACGCGCGCCGACACCAAGAGCATCAGGGCCAGGCCCGACCAGTAGAGCTGGAACAGGCGCTCGCGGACCAGGTAGTGGCCGAAGCCGTTCATCGCCGAATAGGTCGTCTGCGGCCACACACCGTAGCTGAGCAGCGGATGGTCGTAGCCGTAGCCGCGCGCGGTGCCGGCGACCAGATACAGGGCGATCAGGATGAAGTAGGCGAGGTAGCGGTTGTTGACGATCACCTGCATGGCGATCGCCACTGCCGCAAGCAGCGCGTACTGCGGCAGCAGCACCGTGAACAGCACGCGCACGTACAGGCCCGGCTCGAGGCCGAAGTAACCCTTGAACAGCTGGACCAGCATGCCGACCACCATGGCCATGAACAGCAGCACGGCCTGCAGGCCGACCAGGGCCAGGAACTTGCCCGTGAGCGGCAGCCAGGTCGGCGCCGGCATGGCGTCCAGCATCTGCGCCATGCGCGCTTCGCGCTCGCGCCATACCATCTCGCCGGCGAACAGGGTCGTCACCACCAGCATGTAGAGTTCGAACACGCCGCGGATCAGGTCCAGCACCATATAGGTGACCGGCTGCGTATTGGTGCCGTAGATGCTGCCCAGGTCGATCGAACTGGCCGCCAGGATCAGGGCGCCGGCCAGGGCCAGCGCCAGGAAGTAGACGTTCCTGGTCGCTTCGCGCAGGTTGTACCAGACCGATTTTCCCAGCAGGACGGTGAGGCTGCGGTGGGGGAAATCCGGCGCTTCGCGGGTATCGACGGCGGCCTGCGACAGGGGAGGCAGAGTATCGGCGACGGGAGCGGCGCCCTGGCGCTTGCGCGGGTCGAAATTGCCGACCGTCTGGAAGCGCCAGTAGCCCAGCACCAGGACCACCAGGCCGAAGGCGATCCACAGCAGGCGGTTGACGAGGTAAACGCCTTCCAGCGTCACGATGCGGGTGTTGCGCTCGGCGATCGGCCAGTACTCGGTGAGGCGGATCAGGGCCGTGGTGCCGAAGGGGTCGATCAGGGCGGCCAGGGTCTTGTAGTCGAGGTCGCGCGCCAGCGAGGGGGCGACGATGTAGCCGACCATCATGACGATGCTGGCTACGTAGACCGGCAGCATGCGGCGCGACAGCGCGGCCAGCACGAAGAACAGGGCGCCGAAGATGAAGGTGTTGGGCAGCAGCGTGAACAGGTAGGGCAGGATCCAGGTCGCCAGCGGCGTCGGTCCCAGGCGGTCCGGCTCGATGCCGGGAATGAGGGTGCCGAGCCAGGCGCCCAGCACGATGCTCGACAGGATCACGGCCAGCGTGATGAAGGCGCCGAGGAAGCGACCCAGCACGTAGTCGTGCTTGCGGATCGGGGCGCTGAAGAAGAAGTGCTGCATCTCGTATTCGAAATCCTGCTGCACCGAGCGGCCCATCACGGCCGCCACCACCACCACGCCGAAGCAGCCGAGGAAGGAGGCGGTCAGCGCGATCTGGCGCGGGGCGTTGATGAGCAGGCGCCCGCCGAAGGTCACCGTGGCGTCGCGGAAGACGCCGCCCGCCGCCGCCATCCACAGCATGGCCAGGGCCAGGAACATGCCGAAGTAGATCCAGGTGGACAGGAGTCGCAGGCGTTGTCCCGCCTCGAAGCGTGCGATGGCGAAGAGAAGCCGCATGGACTAGCAGGTCCCGGCCGATTCGGCGCGCTCGGCGAAGCGGCCGGCGATGGTGGCGAAGTACACGTCCTCCAGGCTGGCGCGCGCCGGCTCGAAGCCGTCGCCCGGATCGCTCTCCGCATACACGTGAATCAGGGTCTTGCCGGTGAGCAGGCGGGTGGAGATGACCTGGTGGCGTTTCTGGAACACCGGCAGCTCCTGGCGCGTGACGAAACGCGCCCAGATGAAGTCTTCGATCTCGTAGGTGAGGTCCTGCGGGTCGCCGCACAGCAGCACGTGGCCCTTGTTGATGATGGCCATGTTCGAGCACAGGTCGGCCACGTCGGACACGATGTGGGTCGACAGGATCACGGTCTTGTCCTCGCCGATTTCCGACAGCAGGTTGTGGAAGCGCACCCGCTCCTGCGGGTCCAGGCCGGCGGTGGGCTCGTCGACGATGATCAGGCGCGGGTCGCCGAGCAGGGCCTGGGCGATGCCGAAGCGCTGGCGCATGCCGCCCGAGAAGGTGCCGAGGCGCTGGTTGCGCACTTCCCAGAGATTGGTCTGCTGCAGCAGTCCGTCGACGACTTCGCGCCGGCGGTGCTTGTGCGACAGCCCCTTCAACTGCGCGAAATGGTCGAGCAGTTCGTAGGCGGTCACCTTCGGGTAGATGCCGAAGTCCTGCGGCAGGTAGCCGAGCATGCGGCGCACCTCGTCCTTTTCGTCGAGGACGTCGATATCGTCCAGGAAGACCGAGCCGGAATCGCATTCCTGCAAGGTGGCGAGGATGCGCATCAGGGTCGACTTGCCGGCGCCGTTGGGGCCCAGCAGGCCGAACATCCCGGCCGGGATGGTGAGCGTGACGCGGTCGAGCGCGACCACGCCATTGGCGTAGGTCTTCGACAAATTGCGGATTTTCAGTTCCATGCCATGCTCCTGCGGACCCGTCGGTCCTGCCCTGTCAGCCTTATCAACACTTGCATTGTATTAAATTGTCACGCAAGCTGTGGCGTCTCTGCGACGCACGGGCGGATCAGTGGGCTGGACTGCATAATCCGGTGACAGAACGCATCAGCATTTGCCCCTTGTAAATATTCAGAAGTTTATCTGTGGAAACATAGGCGGAAACATGGATAATGGCAGAATGAACGAGGCCCTCCAGGACAAGCTGCTGCTCTTGATGCGCGAGGCGCACGACCGGCCAGAAGCCACGGACTGGTTCCGGGTCGGCCTGGGCCTGGTCTACCTGGCCGGCCTGATGACCAAGGAAACCATCGATTTCAAGAAGGTCGACCGCGCCTTCAACCGCTTCATCTACCACACGCTGGGCAAGGGCCACAGCATCGCCAGCGTGCTGCAGTTCATGAGCGGGGAGAAGGTGATGCCCACTGTGAGCTCAAGCCGCTTCCAGGAAGCCTTCGGGCGCCACTGCCCGGAGGTGCCGGCCGAATCGATTCCTTTCCTGCTCGAGCTGAACCTGGGNGTGGCGAANAATATNTCGGGNCTGGATCCTTCCGGCCCCCTGGCGGACTGGGTGGCGCAGCGCAAGGCCGCCCAAGGCCTATAATGGCGTTTTCGATATTGTTAGAGAAAAACGCCATCCCATGAGCGCTTACCGTCATCACTCCCCCTTCGACAGCTTGATNACCGGTTTCGACAAGGCCNTGCGCGTGGTCGGCGGCGTGGCCGCTTCCTCGCGCCCGAATCCGGGTGCGCATGCCACCGACTGCGAACTCTCCGATGAAGAGCGGCGCCACAGCGCGGGCCTGATGCGGGTGAACCACGTCGGCGAAGTCTGCGCCCAGGCCCTGTACGACTCACAGGCGCGCTTCGGCAAGAGCCCGGCGATCCGCGCCCAGTTCGAAAAGTCGGCGCGCGAGGAAGAAGACCACCTGGCGTGGACTGCCGAACGCCTGGCGGAACTCGGCTCGCAGCCGAGCGTTTTGAATCCCCTGTGGTATGCCGGTTCCTACGTGCTGGGCAGCATCGCGGCCAAGCTGGGCGATCCGCACAGCCTCGGCTTCGTGGTCGAGACCGAGCGCCAGGTCGAGGCGCATCTGAACAGCCACCTCGCGACCCTGCCGCCGCAGGATGCGAAATCGCGCGCGATTGTCGAGCAGATGCGGGTGGACGAGATTGCGCACGGCGCGTCGGCGCAGGCGCTGGGCGCGGCGGAGACGCCGCTGCCCGTCAGGATGTTGATGACGGCGATGTCGAAGGTGATGACGACGACGGCTTACCGGATTTGATGCGGTAGCTCGGCCGTGTACCCTGCCATGGNATCGGCAGCTTTTGCTTATGTCAACACAGCCTGGGCGCCACAGCCACAGCCCGAAGCGAATGCGCTAAACTGGTTGCGTTGACCATATTTGAGCAAGGGAGGGTGTGATATGAACCCCATCATCAGAGAAGGCACGACCGGGGAACCGATCGAAACAGCGCCACGCCCTGAAGAAGCGCTAGCCCAGGCACGCGCGCGCCGCCTGGCTGCGCTGAAGGCAGCAGAGGGGATGTGGGCAGACCGGACGGACATCCCTTTGGATGGCGTCAAGGCCCAGGAGCAACTGAGGGCTGAATGGCGCTGATCCTGTTTGACACCAACATCTTCATCGATATGCTCGGTGGCTGCAAGCAGGCGACCACCGAGCTTTCCAGCTACGACTTCCCCGCCATTAGCGCAGTGACCTACATGGAACTGCTCGCCGGCGCCATCGTCAGACCAGACGAAAAACCGATCCTGGACGTGCTGCTGGCCGAGTTCCAAGTCATCCAGATCGACCAGATGGTGATGGAGCGCGCGATCGAGATCCGCGGTACAAGCCTCGTCACTGGTCCCAAGATAAAGTTGCCTGACGCGATCATCGGTGCGACCGCAGCAAGCTACAGAATGCCCATCGTCACCCGCAACCCGAAGGACTTTCAGTGGGAGGGCATCGATGTGCATGTTCCGTACGACTACGATTCGACCACCGGGGCTGTCACGAACGTGCGCCCCACGTTCACCGCGTTCAGGCCCAGGCCGACGCTTACCCGCATCAGGTAGGGCAGCCTCAAAAGGCTTGGGCCAAGGAAGTATTTCCACGGCGTGCTTGTGACGCCCTCATACCTCGACAATCTCGACCGAGTGCGTGATCTCCGCGGTCTTGGCCAGCATGATCGACGCCGAGCAGTACTTGTCGTGCGACAGGGTCACCGCGCGTTCCACCGCCGCCGGTTTCAAATTGCGGCCCGTGACCGTGAAGTGGAAGTTGATCTTCGTGAAGATCTTCGGATCGGTCTCGGCCCGCTCGGCCTGCAGCGTGACGTCGCAGCCGCGCACGTCCTCGCGGCCGCGCTTGAGGATCAGGACCACGTCGTAGGCGGTGCAGCCGCCGGTGCCCACCAGCACCATCTCCATCGGGCGCGGCGCCAGGTTATGGCCGCCGCCATCGGGCGCGCCGTCCATCGCCACCATGTGGCCGCTGCCGGTCTCGGCGCGGAAACTCATGCCCGAGGGGCCGTTCCAGCTGACTTTCACTTCCATGTGCATTCTCCGCGGGGTTTCGTTAGCGGATCATTGTAAGACAGGTTCGTTGAACGCGTGGGCGGAGGACCGCCCACCCTACGGAACCCGGCGTCGTTACACCGCCAGCACGTAGCGCTCGCTCTTCATGCGCCAGCTCGCAAACGCCGCCAACAGCAGGGCCGGTATCGCCGAGCACAGGAAGGTCAGCAGGAAGGGCAGGGAGCCGATGTCGCCGCCCTTGGACAACTCCTTGGACAGGGTCTGGTTCGACAGCATCGGCACCAGGTACATCCACTGCGCGGTCTTGAGGTCCATGAAGGACACGATCATGCTCGGGATGAAGGGCACCAGCATCACGATGCTCAGGATGGTCTGGGCTTCCTTGAAGGTCTTGGCGTTCATGGCCAGCGTCACGTAGAGCGCGGCGGCGAGCAGCGACAGCGGCGCGGTGACCAGGCAGACCAGCAGCATCTGGCCCCAGCCCACGCTCCAGGACATGCCGATCTCCTCGAGCGGCAGCCAGGTGAGCACGACGTGCCCCAGCAGCAGCTCGATGGTGACGCCGACGATGCCCAGCAGGCTGACGGCCAGGATCTTCCCGCCGATCAGCTCCCAGGTCGCCGCCGGCTGCGCCATCAGCACCTCGAGCGAGCGGCGTTCGCGCTCGCCGGCGGTGCTGTCGACCGCGCCGGACATGGTCATGATGAAGGCGGGCAGGAAGAGCAGGCCGAGCAGGCCGCCGATCAGGGCCGCGGAGCGCGAGGCATTGGTGCCGGTGTCGTAGCGCTGCACCACCACCGGGGCCAGCGCCGCCGGCGACACGCCGTGCGCCAACAGGCGCGCGCTGGCGATGTTGCGGCTGTAGGCATCGAGCACCTCCTCGACCTCGCGCCGCTGGGCCCCGTTTTCCGAGGCCGAGTCGAACCACACTTCGACGCGCGCGGGACGCATCGCCTGGTAGTTCTCGACGAAGTCGTCCGGCAGGCGCAGCACCGCCACGGTCTTCTTGGCGTGCAGCAGCTGGCCGATCGCGTCTTCGTCCATCGGCGCGGTGTCCTTGACCGTGATGTTGCGCTGGCCCAGCTGGGACATCAGGGTCGGGGCCTTGGCTGCGCCGATCACGGCCAGCTCGATGCCTTCGCGTTCGGACTTGGTGCTCTTGTCGATCAGCTGGTGCAGGATCAGGCCGATCATGAGCGGGTACAGCAGGGAGACCAGGGCCAGCATGCCCAGGGTGCGCCGGTCGCGCAGGGTCTCGCGCAATTCCTTGCGCAGGACGATCATCAGTTTGGATTTCATGCGATCCCTTCTTCGGTGCCGACCAGGTTCACGAACGCGTCTTCCAGGTTGGCGATGCCGGTGCGGTGGCACAGTTCTTCAGGCGAGCCCTGGGCCACGGTGTGGCCGCCGGCGATCACGATCACGTCCTCGCACAGGGCGGTGACTTCCTGCATCACGTGGGTGGCCATGATCACGCAGCAGCCGTCGGCGCGCAGCGAGTTCAGGGCGGTGCGCAGGGCGCGGGTGCTCATCACGTCCAGGCCGCGGCTCGGTTCGTCCAGCAGCAGGTGGCGCGGGCGGTGCAGCAGGGTGCGTGCGAGCGCGACCTTGATGCGCTGGCCCTGCGAGAAGCCCTTGCTGCGGCGCGCCAGGATGTCTTCCATGCCGAGCAGCTCGGACACTTCGTCGATGCGCGTGCCGATGCTCGCCTTTTCCATGCCGTTCAGCTCACCGAAGTAGGTGAGGTATTCGCGCGTGGTAAGGCGCTCGTACAGCCCGAACTGGTCGGTCAGGAAGCCGATCGAGCGGCGCACCGTCATCGGATCCTTCTCGGGGTCGACGCCGTCGATCGAGATGCTGCCCTGGTCGCGCTTGAGCAGCCCGACCAGGGTGCGCAGCAGGGTGGTCTTGCCGGCGCCGTTGGGGCCGAGCAGGGCGGTGATCTGGCCGTCGCGGGCGGTGAACGTCACGCCGCCCAGGGCCTGCACGTCGCCGAACTTCTTGCGTACATCGTGGACTTCAATCATGTCGTGTGCCTTATGGTTGCGGGCCGGCGCTGCCGAGCTGGAAGGTCGGGGGCGGAATCTCTTTCAGGCAGCTGGCGTCCAGCTTGTCCTGCGGCTTGTCGAGGAAGGTGCGCAGCAGGCGCGGCGCGCAGCCGAGCTGGGAGACGCCGTGGCCGACGTTCTCCGCCACCAGGAGCTGGGCGCGCGGCATGAACTTCGCCGCGGTCTCGGCGCGGTGCGGCGGCGTGACCGGATCGAGGGCGCCGGAGAGCAGCAGGGCCGGGGCCTGGATCGGCGTCGGCGTCTTGTAGGCGACCGCCGGCACGTTCATCGCCTTGCAGATGCGCGGCATCTGGTCGGCCAGCGATTTCGCCAGCTTGCCGGCATCCTGCGCGAGCAGCTCGGGCGTCATGCGCGGCACGTCTTCGGCGCAGACCACGGCGAAGTGCAGCAGCATCGCGATACCGCCCTGCATGCCGAAGTCGCCGGCCAGGTTCTGGCGCGCCACGAATGGCTGCCAGCGGCCGTGGGCGGCGTTGTGGATCAGGAAGGGCAGGCGGCGCGCATCGGACGGCGAATACAGGATGCTGTGCACGGTGCCGAGGAAGCGCGCCGCCGTCATCGTCGGCGTGATCGGCTGGGCGGTGCGCGGGTCGGACAGCGACAGCTTGACCGGTCCCGCTTCCAGCTTGGTGACCAAGCCGTCGAATTCCGCGCGCAGCTGCGGGAAGGCCTTCCTGCAGCCGGCATCTTTTTCGCACTGCGCGAACATCTTATCCAGGGCGGCATGGCCGTCCTTGGCGCCGGCCGGGATCACCTGGTCGGGCGCGGCCACGCCGTCCAGGATCAGGCTGCGCACGCTGGATGGATAGAGGCGGGCATAGGCCTGGCCGAGGCGGGTGCCGTAGGAGCCGCCGAACACGTTCACGGGCCCGTAGCCGAGTGCGCGGCGCACCAGTTCGGTGTCGCGGGCGGCGGCCTCGGTGGTGTAGGCGCCCCAGGATGCCTTGGTGGCGCCGATGCAGGCGAGCAGCTCGGCCTCGAGCTGGTCTTCCGTCATGTGTTCATGTTCGGGCTTGTTCTTGCAATCGAGCTTGCCCGAGCGGCCGGTGCCGCGCTGGTCGATGAACACGATGTCGCGGGTGGCGCGCACGCGGCTGAAGGCGGTCGACAGCACGCCGACCACGTCGCTGCCCGCTTCGCCAGGCCCGCCGGCGAGCACGAAGAGCGGATCGCCACGCGTGCCCTGGCGGTGTGCCGGGGCGATGGTGACGTGCAGCTTGAGCTTCTCGCCGTCCGGCCTGGCATGGTCGAGCGGGACGTCGATGCTGGTGCAGCGCAGCGTGTCCACCACCCCGGGAAGGTGGCAGCCGCGGGTGGCGGCCGTGGGTGCGGCGCTCGCCGCGGTGGCGGAGAGCCAGAGCGCGGCAAGCGGGAGTAATGACACGCGAATCAATGATCTTGTCTTCACACAATCTCCTCAAAGGATGTACTGATACTAGAGTGGCATCGTTTTGGCGGTCAATGGATTAATTGCGACGAAGCACGAAATTTTGCGACCGGGAGACGTTCTTATTCATGCGGAATGACAGGTGACCTGGTGAAGAAGGGAAAATGCGACAGCAAAGGTCAGTGTGCATTGACGGGAATCCCGCTCTTCGGCTATCATCGTGGGCTTTCCCTTTGCTCGGGGAAGACAATAAGGCAGAGTCCGCTGCAGCAAGGGCGGAACCACCACAGTGAGCATTTAACCTATTTAGGAAGTCATCATGAAAACTTTTTCCGCTAAGGGCCATGAAGTCCAGCGCGACTGGTTGGTGATTGACGCGACGGACTTGGTCCTCGGACGTGTTGCCAGCGAAGTGGCACTCCGACTGCGCGGCAAACACAAGCCGGAATTCACTCCGCACGTCGATACCGGCGATTACATCATCGTCGTCAACGCAGGCAAGCTGCGCGTGACCGGTACCAAGGCCACCAACAAGACCTACTACCGTCACTCGGGCTACCCGGGCGGNATCTACGAAACCAACTTCCTGAAAATGCAACAGCGCTTCCCGGGCCGNGCCCTGGAAAAAGCTGTCAAAGGCATGCTGCCGAAGGGCCCGCTGGGCTATGCAATGATCAAGAAGCTGAAAGTGTACGCGGAAGGTTCGCACCCGCACGCAGCACAGCAACCACAAGCACTGACCCTCTAAGGAACTGACATGATCGGTAACTACAACTACGGCACCGGCCGTCGCAAGAGTGCAGTCGCTCGCGTGTTCATCAAAGCCGGCANNGGCCTGATCNTCGTGAACGGCAAGCCTGCGAACGAATACTTCTCGCGCGAAACCGGCCTGATGGTCATNCGNCANCCGCTGGAACTGACCGGCAACGTCGAGCGTTTCGACATCAAGGTCAACGTNCANGGCGGNGGTGAGTCGGGCCAGGCTGGCGCCGTNCGTCACGGCATCACCCGCGCTCTGATCGACTACGANGCAGGCCTCAAGGNNGACCTGGCACGNGCCGGTTTCGTCACCCGTGACGCCCGTGAAGTCGAGCGTAAGAAAGTCGGCCTGCGTAAAGCACGTCGCGCCAAGCAGTTCTCGAAGCGTTAATCGCTTGCAGCTTTCGAGCTGTTATCTGCTGGACAAGAAAGCCACCTTCGGGTGGCTTTTTTCATTCGTGCATGCTTCTTCGTATCCTGTTGTGTACCTGTTACGCACGGTTTTTGTGCACTGCAAAATTTTTACTGTTGGTTCTTGCCGAATGTTCGGCAACGCACGGCCATGCGCATGCGTGCGGGGTAGGCTGAAACAGATAAATTTTGCAGGGGCATGATTGTGACGGATGGCGTAAAACGAATCAGCCTGGGGATCCAGGGCGGCGGCGCATTTGGCGCCTTTGGGTGGGGTGTGCTGGACCGGCTGCTGCAGGAAGAGCGGATCGAGATCGGCGCCATCAGCGGCACCAGCGCCGGTGCCGTGAATGCGGCGGTATTGGCCGACGGCTATGCCCGCGGCGGTGGGCGCGCAGGCGCACGTGCGGCATTGCAGCGTTTCTGGCATGGCCTGAGCGCCGCAGCCTCGACCGTCAGCCCGGTGCGGCCATCGCCCTTCGATTGGGCCATGGGTGGCGGCACTCTCGCGACCTCGCCCGGCTACCAGCTGATGCAATTGCTGGCCGGCGTACTGGCGCCGCCGGCCTCGCCGCTGTCGATGAACCCGATGCAGCCGCTGCTCGCTACACTCATCGATTTCGAGCGCGTGCGCGCCTGCGAGGACATCGCGCTGTTCATTCCGGCGACGAATATTCGCAGCGGCAAGGGCAGGGTCTTCCTGCGCGAGGAACTCGATGCGCGCATGGTCGCCGCCTCGGCCTGCCTGCCTTATGTGTTTGCGCCGGTCGTGATCGACGGCGAAGCCTACTGGGACGGCAGCTTTGTCGGCAATCCTTCGCTGTCTCCGCTGGTGGACAAGGGCCCGGCCGACATCGTCATCATCCAGAACAATCCGGTCGCGCGGCCGGGCTTGCCGATGACGATGAGCGACATCCAGGGCCGCACCAGCGAGATCGCCTTCAACATCGCCTTCGTGCGGGAGGTGAGCGCCATCCGCCACCTGGGTGGGGTGGTCGATGCCGAGGACAGCAATATCACGCATGCGGCCGGGGTGCGCCTGCACCTGATCAGCGGTAACGAACAACTCCAGCAGCTGGATTTGTCGAGCAAGTTCAATACCGAATGGCCTTTCCTGCTGCGCCTGCACAAGCTGGGCGTGGCGACGGCCGAACGCTGGCTGGAGGAAAATCTCGATCACATCGGCAAAATGTCGACCCTCGATCCGGTGCCGGTGCATGAAGCGGAACGGCTGACGGGTACCTGAAACACCCGCCATGCAATATTTGCAGGTATCGCTTCCTGTGCAAATATTCTTTGCATGGCTGTGCAAAGCGCCGAAGTCCCTGTGCGCCGCCCCAATGCCGGCAGGCTGTTAAAATTGCAGCCTCGGCCCGGCTGGGCACTTATTTTACGAAGGAAACAATATGATCAAAGTTGGCATCGTTGGCGGAACCGGATACACGGGCGTGGAATTGCTGCGGCTGTTGGCCGCGCATCCCGACGTGGAGCTGACCGCGATTACTTCGCGCAAGGAAGACGGCCTGCCGGTGGCCGACATGTTCCCCTCGCTGCGCGGCCGCGTGAACCTGGCGTTCTCGGCGCCGGACAAGGCCGACCTCACCCAGTGCGACGTGGTCTTCTTCGCCACCCCACACGGCGTGGCCATGGCGCAAGCCCCGGCCCTGCTGGCTGCCGGCGTGAAGGTCATCGACCTGGCCGCCGACTTCCGTCTGAAGGACCGTGCCGTCTTTGAAAAATGGTACAAGATCGAACACACCGCGCCGGACCTGATCGAGGAAGCCGTATACGGCCTGCCGGAACTGAACCGCGAAGACATCAAGAAAGCGCGCCTGATCGCCAACCCGGGCTGCTACCCGACCACCATGCAGCTCGGCTTCGTGCCGCTCTTGAGGGCTGGCCTGATCGAGGCCGACAGCCTGATCGCCGATGCCAAGTCGGGCGTCTCGGGCGCCGGCCGCAAGGCCGAGATCGGTACGCTGTTCTCTGAGTCCAGTGACAACTTCAAGGCCTACGGCGTGGCCGGCCACCGCCATACGCCGGAAACCTCGGCCCAGCTGCAGCGCTACACCGACCAGAAGGTCGGCCTGATCTTCACCCCGCACCTGGTGCCGATGATCCGCGGCATGCACGCGACCCTGTACGCGCGCCTCACGAAGGAAATCGACAACGCCGCGCTGCAGGAGTTGTTCGAAACCGAATACAAGGATTCGGCTTTCGTCGACGTCATGCCTTTCGGCTCGCATCCGGAAACCCGCTCGACCCGTGGCTCGAACATGCTGCGCCTGGCGCTGCACCGTCCGGAAGGCACGAACACCGTCGTGATCCTGGTGGTGCAGGACAACCTGGTGAAAGGCGCGTCGGGCCAGGCCGTGCAGTGTATGAACCTGATGTTCGGCCTGGACGAAACGGCAGGTTTGCAACAGATCGCGCTTTTGCCGTAAGAGCAGGGCATTCCCCGGTCAGGTGATTCCTACAGGCATTGCCTGACCAGAGCTAGATCAAGGTGGTAACTGTTGAGGGCGGTAAATTGGCCGGTGCGCTGGTTAATTTACGAGACGCAACTTCCATCTATCTACAGGGGTGCCACCATGTTCGGTCGCAACGCGAAAAGCGAAATTGACAGCCTGATCGGAATAGCCGCCCGCATCGAAGGCGACCTCTGTTTCTCCGGCGGCCTGCGCATCGACGGCGAGGTCCATGGCAACGTGCTGGCCAACGAAGGACCCGACAGTGTCCTGATCGTGTCGGAACATGCCCGCATCGAAGGCGCGGTGCGCTGCGCCAATCTAGTGGTGAACGGCTACATCGCCGGCTCCGTGCATTCCACCGAGCTACTTGAATTGCAGCCGAAAGGCCGCATACATGGGGATGTCCACTATAAACTGCTCGAAATGCATGGCGGCGCCCTGGTCACCGGCAAGCTCACGCACCAGCCGGCGGGCGAGCCGGTGTTTCACCTGGCGGAAGCGGCAAGGGCTGAAGCATGACCGGCGCGAACCGTCTATAATGGGCATAAATCGAAATTAATCAGGAGTTTATCCCATGACAGCAGTGGCCGAAGTGCAAGACTTTGACACCATCCCGACCCCGATCGT
>JGI24770J26754_10001119_pt1 | contig 19187 bp, 10 predicted proteins | sample LakOneMetagenome_FD_26754 | JGI IMG/M metagenome (IMG submission 26754) | reverse complement strand
CGCGAGGCCGAGCGCCGGCTCAACATCGGACAGCGGCGGGTGCAACGTGCGTTCGATGCCTTGATTGCGCGTGGGTGGATTTCCGTGCATGAGCCGGGTGGATTTACGCGGAAGATGCGGCACGCAACGGCTTACCGACTGGAGAATGAGCCGGGCGCTGCCCCTGGTGCAACGGCGAGCAAGGGCTACATGCGGTGGCAACCGCGCGCGTCCGACGAAAAAACACGGTAGTCAATTTGACTACGATCGGTAGCTGCCACGGCTACCGTGGTGGCGAAACTTTCACCAGCGGAGGGGCTAACGGTAGTCGCCACGGCTACCGTCAAGCCGTTTTCCGAGCCGTCACGGTAGTCGCCACGGCTACACAGATATATCTACCAGTCCAAGGGCGTTCGCTAGCAGAGGTGCCCAAGCGGACGAGCCGTACACATTTCACCTCAGAGTCGCGGATAATGGCCTGTGGCTGCTGAAGCTGCGTGTATGGGATGCTAGGGGTCGCGCTTGCGAAACTGTGAAGGGATGCAAGCCTATTCCGCAATAAGGGGATGGTATGAAACGTCTTTTCGCATTGCTCGCCTTGATCCCGGCATTCGTGCACTCGGAGGAGCGCGCTTTCACCCCATGCCCTGATGTTGGCGCTGGTGAATCGATCCGTTACGAGAACGGAGCGGCCATGCTGTACGCAGAGACTCCACAAGCGTCGATATTCTTGGCATTGCAGCCGCGCGACAAGCGCACGGGCTACGCGTGGCTTGGCATAAGAAACAACGGCTTTTCGCCGTTCAACATCACTGAAAATGATCTCAGTGCGTCCCGCGGCGGTGCGCCGCTGAAGATGGTCAGGTTTGCAGAGCGCGCTAAGGAAGTACGCAAGGCTGGTAAGTGGAGAGCTCTTGGGGCGGTGCTAGCGGCGGGGGCAAGTGGCTACGCCGCAGGCGCAAGCGGTGGGCGTGGGCAATTCAACGGAACGGTGTATAGCGGCGGGCAAAGCGCGACCTATTCCGGAACCTATTACGATCCCGCGGCGGCGAATGCGGCGCAGGCGCGAGTCAGTCAACAAACGGCGGCAAATGCCGCAGCCGTTCGCGGGCTGAACGAATCGGATGCGGCGGCCCTCCAGTCACGCGCAATCGTGGCGCAGACCATTGATCCAGGAGTGACCGCGACGGGTGATGTAGTTTTTGAGATCCCGAGGACGCAGCCCACCTTGCCGATAACTCTGACTGTCAATGTCGCTGGGACTGAGGTTGTAGCGAGTTTCATCGAAGACGGCGGCGCTTGCCCCCCGGCGCAATCGTTTGACTCCCGGCTTGATGAGTTGCGAGAGCGTCTCAGGAAAGCCGACCCCCAATACGATGCGCGGCTCCCTGAAGTTATGAAGCGTGTCGGCACGTATGAGGGCATGATGTCGAAATTGAACGACGTCGATCGGATCAAGTTTCTGGAACGCCTATATTGGTCAACGCCAACTTCGCCATGACCGGCGAGGCAGGCGTAACAGCACACTAAAGTAGTGGCGGATAGTGGCAGGCCCCAACGCTGACCCCCTGCGGCGGCACCGATGCGAGGCCATGCGTCCGCCGTGATGTTGAGGTTTTTGAAGCCGTAAAAAAGGGCGGATTGTCGACTTTGTCGAGCCGTAAAAAAGGGCTGGCCTGCGCGCTGGCCCTTTCCTAACTTTCCGAAGCCATAAAAAGGGCTGCGGAGATTGCGGAGCCTAAAAAGGGCGGCGTCCAAAGTAGACGGAAGTAGAGGCCCGAGTCTCGCGCGCTGCGATGGCGTGGCCCTAACGTGCAAACCGCCATCGACCTGCCCATTTTGGACTCACGATCTGACCGAATGCGGCATTTAGCAATGCGTTGCTTGTCACGACCGCTGACCAGTTCCGGCACCTGACCATCCACGGCCAGAATTTGCCCACTGCCGCCAGCAGCCTGACCACTGCCACAAAATTGACCGCAGCCAGCCCCATGCGCCGGATGTCCAGCGCATGGGATTGCTGAATAGTCAGCTCGGCTTCGCGCGTGCCTTGCGCAACGATTCACCCTTGAGCTCAATCTTCAGGCTGGAATAGACCAGCCGATCCAGGATCGCATCGGCCACGGCGGGATCGCCGATGTAGTCGTGCCACTTCGACACCGGCATCTGTCCTGCCACGATGGTTGAAGCATCGCCGCGCCGTTCGACAAGTTCCAGCAAATCGGTCTTGTTCCGGGTGCTCAGCGGCACCAGCCCAAAATCATCGAGCACCAACAACTGCGGCCGGACGAATTGATTGCGTACCTTCTCGATGTCGCCGGTTTCATGGGCGATCAGCATGGTTTCCAGCGCAATCGCAGCGCGCTGGTAGAGCACGCTGATGCCAAAGCGCGCCGCGTTCACCGCGAGCGCGCAGGCCAGCCAGGTCTTCCCGGTGCCGGTGGCACCCGTCAACAATAGGTTGCGGTGATGGTGGATCCAACTATTGGTGAGCAAGTCCGCCACCTTGGTCTTTTCCAGGCCACGCGTTGTGCGATAGTCGATATCCTCCGGCGCAGCCTGCAACCGCAACTTGGCGGATTTGATCAGCCGTTCATACCGCTGGGTATCGCGCCTAGCCAGTTCGGCCTCGATCAGCATCTGAACCCGCTGTTCAAACCCGATGTCCTGGAAGGCGGAACTGCCGATCTGGTGCGTGAAGGCTTCGGCCATGCCGGTCAGTCGCAAGGATTTCAATTGTTCGATGGTCTGCTGGCTGCTCATGCGGCTTCCTTTTCGTTGAGGTGGTCGGTGTCGTCTCCATAGTTGGCAGCACCACGCACGTTTTCGTGCGCCGGCACAGAGGGCGGCGTCAAGTCATCGGACGACAATGGCTTGTCTTCCAGTCCGCGCACCAGCATCGCCTGCAAGGCGGTGGTGGTGATGGCGTTCATCTTCAGTGCCCGCCGACAGGCCAGATTCAATCGATGAGCGCCGTACTGGCGTTTGAACTTCTTGAGTCCTCGAAAGGCATTCACCGTGGCGCCGCCGGTGGCTTTTTCCAGATGGAGCCGGACGAACGCGGCAACGTCCTCACCCACGTCTTCGGCCCAACCGGTGATCTCGCCATAGCCGGCCTGGGCGAAGGCCTGATGCTTCGGCGTCTGGTGATCGAGATTGGTGATCACCTCGCCCTTGCCGTGGCCACGCCGATGCGTCGCCACCTGCCGACCTTCTTGGTAGATCTCGATCGCATCGCGCAAGGCGCGCACGGTCACATGTTCATCGATCAGCTTGAACGGCACGGAATACCAGTTGCCGTCGAAACTGACGTGATAGTCCTTGGGAACCTTGACGCTGGTCTTCCAGTCGGCATACACAAACCTCGCCTGCGGCAGCGGTCGCATCACGGGCAAATCGACGTCCTCGAACAACTGGTTGCGCGAACGCTTGTCATGGCCGCGCATCGGCCGATCATTGAACGCATCGACCAGGCGGCGGATTTCCACATTGAGCTCGGCCAGCGAGTAGAACGTCCGATCCCGCAGCACAGCCAGCACCCAGCGTTGCATCAGCCGCACCGTGTTCTCCACCGCCGCCTTTTCCTTCGGCTTGCGCGGCCCAGTGGGCAACACCAACAGGTCGTAATGATCGGCGAAGGCCTGATAGCTGGGGTTGATCTCATGCCCGTCCCGCCAGGTCACGCGCACCACGGCGGCCTTGAGGTTGTCGGGGGTCAACACCTCAGACAGCGCGCCGTAGTACTCGAGCGCCAGGACATGCGATTCGATGAAATCGGGCAGCTTCTGCGACAAGGTCGCATGCGCAAAGGCCTTACGGCTGATGCCGACGCAACTGACCCACAATTCCACCGGGCGACGGTCATTGGTTACCGGGTCGGTGATATACGGCCGTTTGCCGGAGTAATCGACGAACAGGTGATGACCGGGCAGCCGGGGTTGGCGCATGCAAACGCGCAGGGAATCGACGTACTCCGCATAGCGGCGACTAAACGTGCGTGGTGACATCGTCGGGCCATCGGGGTGCGCGTCCTCGTACTCCCCATGCAGCAAGGACTCGGTGACGCCGTCGCGCGCCATCTCGCGGTGGATGTAGCTCCAGTCGGGCTCGATGAAGGTGCCGCGGGCATGCGCCCGCCCGGGATTGAGCACGGCCTCCAGGTCGCGCGGCGTCATGGCTTTCACTTGCGGCCAGCTCAGGCCGTGTTCGTGCAGGAGGTTGCGGTAGCGGCTGACCGTGTTGTGGCACGCGTCCGCTTTCTCGGCAATCGCGCGTGCGGACATCGCTGTCGTCAGCACAAGCTGACAGATCTTTTTCTGATCGGGCATGGTGGTTTTCCATTCGATGGACGAATGGACGCAGTCATCCGTCGCGAGCCACATGAAGGTGGCGCGACCTTGACAAGGCCGGAATGCACGGAAAATACTATCCGCGTCGGGCTCAAGTCGACACGGATCAGGTAGCGGTGCGATTCGTAAAAGCCAAAAAGGCTGACGTCATAACGGGGCGTCGGCCTTTTTTGCGTCCGGAATCTGGGCTCAAGTTTGGGTGGAGCGAATTCCTAGGTCATGGCGAGACACCTCCTGGCGGGTATGGATCGGAACAGGAGGTGGCCGCGACGCTGGCATAGCGATCCGGCCAAAGCCGTGACGGCGTGACGGACAGCGCCGCAGCGATGCGATCTTCGATGCGGCGGGAGCGGCTTTTGCCGCGGGACACCGAGGCGACGGTCGATGCCTGGACACCGAGCTCGCGCGCGATTTGCGCCAGCGACGTGCCCGCCAGCCGAAGCTGCATCTTGATCCGCTCATGGCGTTTGATTTCTGTACGCAAGGCGCTACCCTCTACCCCACTATCGGGCCACACTGTAGTGCAATTTTGGGATCATCGACAAGTCCAATCGACAAGACTCTAATCGGTCGCCGGCTCGCAGCGGTGCGCGCCCAGGTGAGATTGAGTCAAGAAGCATTTGCCCAAGCACTGGGCCTGTCCAAGCGCGCCTACATCCACTATGAGCGCGGCGAGCGCGAAGTGCCAAGTGGATTGGTCAAGGCACTCTATGACTTGTATGCCATTGATCCAATTTGGTTGATGTCAGGCGAAGATCTGCAGCCGCAAAAGGCGCGTGCCTTACCTATCGATTTCAGGCTTATCAACAGCGTGGTAGAGGCCTTGGACACCGAATTGGCCGCACTGGGACGTTGCATGCGTGCCGACCACCGGGCTCGGGTCATGAAAGCTCTCTATCAGTTGGCCTTGGAGCAAGGACGTCTCAGCAAAGAAATCGTCGCGGATGTCGTGGCGGTGGCGGTGGCACGTGGACGATAAGGGCGCTCCCCATGGAGAGGGCACCGTTATTCCTTTTCGACGACAGGATGATCAGGTGGAGGCTCCCGCGCCGAGAATGGAAGGAGCTGCCATTCGGGAACTGGCGGATGCCATTCGCGAAGCGATCAATAGTGCCGAATGGCTTCCAAAACAACAGGATTTGGCAGCCCTGCAGCACGAGGAAATATTCAAGAAGCGCTTTGGTTTCGATGCAAATAGACGTCGGCGACAGCAAGTACTTGCCTTCAAACATGAAGCCGATGTTACAGATGCTGAAATTCGCGTATTGAAGAGGAGCCATTGCCTTGTTTTCTCGGGAGAAGGCGTTGGCATCTCTGCCCCGAAAAGTGTCGCGTGGTGGGGATGCCTCATGATCTTCGTACTTGGCCTCCTGATGACCCTGCCGTTGCTGAAGTGGAATTCCGGCGCCCTAAAAAACATTTGGGACATCCTGATTATTGCACTGGTGGAAATGTTGCTGCTGTATTTCTCCAAGCTCACTTACGACATCTATATTCGCCCCTATCAGATTCACAGGAGAGTTGTTAAGTCGCGGTAGCTTATTAACCGCATGCCGAAATACTTAGGGAAATTTCTCTAAGGGTAAAAATTTGTTCCCGTCAAGCCTTGACAAGCCTCATTGTTGCTGATCTAATGAGATTGCGTGACGCATGTCGCGTTTCTCGAAGGAACATGGGGAATGACACAGGGAAGTGTTCAGGCCATGCGCGATGTGGCCGAGCCGCGCGTGGAGGATGCTGCGGGATCGCTGGTCGATTCTGGCCTGCATGGCTTGCTGTTACTGGCCCAGTTCCACGGCATAGCAGCTGATCCTGCGCAACTTGCGCACCAGTTCGGCGACGGCAGCAAACCGTTCGATGAAACCGCGCTGCTGCTGGTTGCCAAGCACCTTGGCCTGAAGGCGAAAATCACTCGGCAGCCGGTTGAGCGCATCGCGTTTGCCAGCCTACCTGCCTTGGCGCTGGATGAAGAGGGCCGGCATTTCATCGTTGCCCGCGCAGGTGAGGATGCCGTTCTCATCCACGACCTGTCCGAGCAGCGCCCGCGCAAACTGTCACGTGAGGAATTCGCGACCCGCTATCAGGGCCGCCTTTTGCAGGTCACTTCTCGTGCCTCGGTGCTTGGCCAACTGGCAAAGTTCGATTTCCGCTGGTTCGTGCCGGCCGTCGTCAAATACCGCAAGCTGCTGATCGAGGTACTGGTCGCCTCGCTATTCATTCAATTGTTCGCGCTGGTGACGCCGCTGTTCTACCAGGTGGTGATGGACAAGGTGCTGGTGCACCACGCCATCACCACGCTGGAAGTCGTGGCCGTGGGCCTGGTCTCCATTGCCCTGTTTGACGTGGTGCTGACCGGCCTGCGCAGCTACGTCTTCGCGCATACCACCAGCAAGATCGATGTCGAACTGGGCGCGCGCCTGTTCCGCCACATCCTGGCGCTGCCGCTGAGCTACTTCGAGTCGCGCCGGGTAGGCGACACCATCGCCCGCGTCCGCGAACTGGAGAACATCCGCAGCTTCCTGACCGGGCAGGCGCTGACCTCGCTGCTGGACCTGCTGTTCACTGGGGTCTTCCTGGCGGTGATGTTCTGGTACAGCGGCTGGCTGACCCTGATCGTGGTGCTGTCGCTGCCGGTTTATGCCCTGTGGTCGGCGGCGATCACGCCGGTGCTGCGCAAGCGACTGGACGAGAAGTTCGCCCGCAGCGCGGACAACCAATCCTTCCTTGTGGAAACCATCAACGGCATCGGTACGGTCAAGGCGACCGCGGTCGATCCGCGCGTCACCCGCACCTGGGACAACCAGTTGGCCGGCTACGTCGGCGCCTCGTTCCGGGTGACCCGGCTGGCGACCATCGGCCAGCAGGGCATCCAGCTGGTGCAGAAACTGGTGGGCATCGCCATCCTGTTCTTCGGCGCCAGGTTGGTGATCGACGGCAAGCTGTCGCTGGGCCAGTTGATCGCGTTCAACATGCTGGCGGGGCAGGTGGCCGCGCCGATCGTGCGGCTGGCGCAGTTGTGGCAGGAGTTCCAGCAGGTCGGCATCTCGGTGGAACGCCTCGGTGACATCCTCAATACCCGCACGGAACTGCCCGGCAGCAAGATGGCCCTGCCCGCCATCAAGGGCAGGGTGAGCTTCGAACACGTCACCTTCCGCTATCGTCCGGACACCGCCGAAGTACTGGCGGGCATCGACTTGGACATCGCCGCGGGCGAGGTGATTGGCATCGTGGGTCGTTCCGGCTCCGGCAAGAGCACCCTGACCAAGCTGGTGCAGCGCCTGTACGTGCCCGAACGCGGCCGAGTGCTGATCGATGGCCACGACCTCGCCCTGGCCGATCCGGCCTGGCTGCGGCGCCAGTTGGGTGTGGTGCTGCAGGAGAACTTCCTGTTCAACCGCAGCGTGCGCGAGAACATCGCCCTCAGCGATCCCGGCATCAGCCTGGAGCGCGTGATCCACGCCGCCAAACTTGCAGGCGCGCACGACTTCATCCTCGAACTGCCGCAGGGCTACGACACCGTGGTCGGCGAACACGGCGCGTCGCTCTCCGGCGGCCAGCGCCAGCGCATCGCCATCGCCCGCGCTCTGATCAGCGACCCGCGCATCCTGATCCTGGACGAAGCCACCAGCGCGCTCGACTACGAATCCGAACACGCGGTGATGGCCAACATGCGCGCCATCTGTCAGGGTCGCACCGTCCTGATCATCGCCCATCGCCTGTCCACCGTGCGACAGGCCAACCGCATCGTGGTGGTGGAAAAGGGTCGCATCGTGGAGTCGGGCTCGCATGCCGAACTGGTTGATCGTCCGGGCGGCCACTACGCGCGGCTGCATCAACTCCAGCAGGGGCTCGCATGAAGCATGTGATCGCCGCCCTGCGCGAATTCCTTGCGCGCTATACGGAAGTGTTCAAGGCCGCCTGGTCGGTTCGCGCCACCCTTGACCCGCCCGCGCGTACGGAGGATGAGCTCGCCTTCCTTCCCGCACATCTGGAATTGACGGACACGCCGGTCTCGCCGGCCTCGCGCTGGATCATGCGCACGATCATGGCGTTCTTCACCGTGGCGCTGCTGTGGGCTTGCATCGGCAAGCTGGAGATCGTGGCAGTGGCACCGGGCAAGACCGTGGTCGGGTCGCGCACCAAGGTCATCCAGCCGCTGGAAGCCGGGGTGGTCAAGCGCATCCTGGTGCAGGACGGGCAGGTCGTGAAGGCGGGCGAACTGCTGATCGAACTGGATGCTACGGCTGCCGGGGCCGACTACGCACAGGCCGGCGAAGCCCTGACCGCCGCCAAGCTGGCCGAATTGCGCCAGTCGGCATTGGTCGAGGCCTATACGCGCGAGCGCATGCCACGACTGGCGGCCAATCCCGGCTTGCCCGAAGCCCGCTACGCCGCTGAAGGCGACCTGGCTGCCAGCCAGTTTCAGGCCTATCGTGCGCGCCGGGACAACCTGCAAGCCACGCTGGCACAACGCCGGGCCGAACTGGCTACCGTGGACTCCAGCATCGCGCCGCTGGAAGAGAACGCCCGCATCGCGCGGGAGCGGGCGGCGGATTTTGCCAAGCTGGTGGAAGGCAAGTACGTGGGCCGGCACGACTACCTGCTGCGCGAACAGGAGCGTATCGCCGCAGAGCGCGACCTTGCCGCCCAGCGCCACCGCCGGGTGGAACTGCAGGCGGCGATCCGCGCTGCCGAAGAAGAGCGCCGCGTGCTGGAGACGGATGCCCTGCAGCAGGCGTTGGATGGTTTACGCCAGGCCCGCCAGCAGGAGGCGCAATACGCCCCGGAAGTGGCCAAGACCGGCCAGCGCGACAAGCTCATGCACTTGCGTGCCCCGGTGGCGGGCACGGTGCAGCAGCTGGCCGTGCATACCGTGGGCGGCGTGGTCACGCCGGCGCAGGCGCTGATGGCCATCGTGCCCAGCGCGGACACGCTGGAGGTGGAAGCCACGGTGCTGAACAAGGACATCGGCTTCGTCAGGCCGGGCCAACGCGCCACGGTCAAGGTGGAGAGCTTCCCGTACACCCGTTACGGCTATCTGGAAGGGGTGGTGCAGTCGGTCTCGCACGATGCCGCGCAGGACGAAAGGATGGGTCTCGTGTTCTTGGCGCGTGTGCGATTGGAAAGCACTGCGCTGATGGTGGAGGGGGTGAAGGTACAGCTGACCCCNGGCATGAACCTGAGCGTGGAGATCAAGACCGGCAAGCGGCGGGTNATTGATTACCTGCTGAGTCCGCTGCAGACACACGCACAAGAGGCCATGCGGGAAAGGTAGGGGAATAAAAATTAAATGGAATAGATGGCATGAAAATGGTGTCAGAGACGCTTTCCAAGAAATTCTCTCTGACGCAGCTTTCGTATATCGTCCGCGAGAATCGATGCAGGGAGAAGTCGCATGAGAGTGTCTCTGGTGGCGTTTCCATCCTTGAGGCAGAAGTAATGATGATAAAGAAAATCATTGCAGTAATTCTATTGTCTGTAACTTTTGCGGCATGCGAAAGTTCAAGTCACGATGTCACGAATGTTGATGCGGAGTCGAACAGTATGAATCAGGTGGCTTATAAGTTTTTTGAGCTGACTCATGAAAGTAAAACAACTTGTTTGCGAGTCAGTGACGAATTTCACCCAATTCTTCTAAGTGATGGGAGCTTGCGAATCAACTATAGCAATTACGGCAATTTTGATGGCAAACCTAAGGCCTCGGGTTACGGATCGCATATAGCGATAGTTGTGGCGCACAAGAATCAGGCGCAGCAGTTGGGAGCCATCGCATATTTCGGTAAAGATGCCATCTCAATAGAGGGCGATGATGATATTTACATTGTGCGCAGTCCTCCAAAGTCTCCCGCTGTGTTTCTAAAGGATGAGTTACTGTCCTTAACGTTCACTGATGTTGATGTCGATGAGTCTTCAGAGATGAGGTTGGAGGGACTGAAAAAGGCCGTTCACGCTCTTCGTCAAATGATTACCCCCTGTGCTTGAGGAAAACGGTGTCAGGGGCACTTTTCATTCTAAAGTAAAAGTGTCCCTGACACCGTTTTTGAAAGTGTCCCTGACACCGTTTTTGACACCGTTTTTGAAAGTGTCTCTGACACCGTTTTTCGAAACGCTTTGCCCGTGTGTGTTCGGTGCATTGTCTGCGAGAATCTATATAAGAGGAAAGTCGCATGAAAGTGTCTCAGGTATCGTTTTCTTTCATCTGCGTATTATTGGTTTCTATATTTTTCCTGACGTCATGCTGGAGCGATTATAGTTTTCAGAAAAGCAGGGTTTCCCCTAAATTATTTGACATTGTGATTAAAAATAAAATATGCAGTAGCATTCAGGATTGCATTAATAAAGAGGTGTTCCTCGGTTCTGGTCGCGGATCGGCTGTAAGATATTATTTTTACGGAATAACTGATCAAGGTGTTATTGATAAGATAATTAATTGCATTGTCGAAGAAAAAAAACTTCTTAATGATGATACTCCGTTTTATGTGAGATTTTATGCACATTCGCACCATCAAATAATGCAGGGATCTTCTAAGAAGGTAATTTATCAAGGATATTTATAATGACTACTTACGCATATATTGAAATCAGGTTCAATGCTCCACTGGATGTGTGGAATCAAATGCCCCATACTTTTGTGAAGGTTACGCACCCTGATGGAAGTTCGACTGAGTATGGGTACGTTCCGAAGAGCCCAAATACGCCTATTTCAGATGGAAAGATCGATATAACTGGATCTAAAATTCTGGGGATCGAGGATCATCCTTATATGGGAGGATCAAACAGAATTCCTCTTACGCAATACCAATATGAAATGTTCATGGCTTATGTCGATTCGACGGCTATCAATCCTGGTGAATACGTTCTATACGGCGACCTTCTGTCTCAGCCAAATGTAAATAACTGCACATCATGGGTTATGAAGGGTTTTGATTTTGCTGGAATACAAATGCCGCCCGAGCTTTACGGGAATCTGAACCCGTATAGCCAATATCTTGACGATTGGGTATTAGATAAATTTGAAGAGCTGCTTGGTAGTCTAAAAAACGACACCTACCGCATCCAGCGCTACGATCCCCTCGCTCTTGATCTGAATGGCGACGGTACGGTTGCTACGCGCGCCGATAAGAACCTCGCCGGCCCCCTATTTGACTTCGATGCAGATGGGTTTCGCACTGCGACCGGTTGGGTTGCCCCCGAGGACGGTCTGCTGGTGCGCGACCTCAACGGCAACGGCAAGATCGACTCCGGTACCGAGCTGTTTGGTGACCAGACTCTGCTGCGCAACGGCTCAACCGCTGCCAATGGCTTCCAAGCCTTGGCCGATCTGGATGTCAATGCCGATGGCGTGGTGGATGTCAATGATGCCGCATTTGCATCGTTGCGGATTTGGCAGGACAGCAACCAGAACGGCATTGCCGATACCGGCGAGCTCAAAACTCTCTCCGAGCTTGGGATCACCCAGTTGTCGACCGCGCACAGTGCTGAATCCGTCAACGTGGCAGGGGGCCAACGCACGGGTTCTGGCAGCTTTACCCGCACCGATGAGCACGGCAATGCCGTTAGCCAGGTGATGCAGGAATTCGATTTCGATGCGGACAACATCCATGGCGGTTATGTCACCCCTATTGCCATTCCCGAAGACCTATCCGACATTCCAGCCATCCCCGGTGTTGGACGCATGCGTTCCCTGCGCGAGGCCTGCGCGCTGAGCCCCGCGTTGACCCTGCTGGTTCGTCAGTTCATGGCGGCGGAAGATTACATGGCGCAGGATCAGTTGATGCCTGCCCTGTTGCACGAGTGGGTCAAGACCAATCCCGGCTACAGTAGCCACGGGATCCAGGCATACGCCGGCGGCGGTATCGAAGATCCCAACTCCGAGAATGTCATCTGGCTGCGGCCGGGTGAGACGCCACCGGTTTACATGCCGGTGGATTTGCAGGCAGAACTGGTCAATGAAGTGCGCATCGCGGAAGCGGTGCTTGGCATGCAGTCGCAGAACACCATTTACTGGGCCAACGACAACACCAACATCTACCACCAGGTCTATGCATCGTTCTATGCGGAAGCGTTCAAGCAGCTGAGCAGTCAGACTCGTTTGAAATCGTATATCGACAAGATCGCGTTGACATTGAGTGCGCAAGGCGATTTTGTCATCGATCTGGCTCCGGCCATCGCGATGCTGGAGCAACTGCATGCCACGAATGCGGGCAAGGCGCGCACCGAATTGGCCGAGTTCCTCGTGTACGTCAAAGCCGTTGGCCTGAGCGATGAAACTTCACTGTCCGGTGTGGATCTGTTGCGCAGTTGGCTGTCCACCGATGTCGTCACGCCTGAGCAATTGGCCGAGATCACCAGAATCGGCGTGATATATCAGGATGGTTCGGCGAATCAACCGCAATCCACCTCGGGTAACGATGTAATCATCGTCAATAGCGCTTCTTCTGCCGGCACGACCAGTAACGGCGGCGCTGGCATGGACACGCTGTATGGCGATGCAGGCAACAACAACCTGAGCGGAGGAGAAGGCAACGATCAGCTCCTTGGTGCCGCGGGGGATGATTTGTTGTCAGGCGGTGTCGGCGATGACACGCTGTATGGCGGGGATGGTAACGACTACCTGAATGGTGATGCAGGTAATGATCGGCTCGTTGGCGGGAATGGCTCAGACACACTTTCCGCAGGTGATGGCAACGACACCCTTTCGGGCGGTACTGGGGATGACTACCTGTACGGCGGCAATGGCGAGGACGTCTATCTCTTCGGTCGCGGTGACGGACACGATGTCCTCAACAACCATGGCTATCAGCAAAACACACCCAAGGGCACGCTGCTGCTCGGCTCAGGCATCGCTGCCACCGATATCAAGCTGTGGCGTAGCGGTAACTACCTGTGCATCAGCATCATCGGTACGACGGATCGCATCGATATCACGGACTATTTCGAGGCGGATGCCACCACTTCCTATGCCGTCAAGGAAATTCGTTTTTCGGACGGCACGGTATGGAGCGTAAACGACGTCAAGACCAAGGTGCTTGCGGCGACGGATGGTGACGATGACATCTATGGCTACGATACCGACGATGTTCTCGACGGTGGTTCGAGCAATGATCATCTGTCCGGGCGCGGCGGCAACGATGTGCTGAATGGCGGTCTTGGCAATGACTCGTTGGATGGTGGCAAGGGCAACGATCAATTGAACGGTGACGATGGGAACGACTATCTCATCGGTGGCGAAGGCGACGACATTTTGTTGGGCGGTGCTGGCGCTGATGCCTTGTATGACGGCGATGGCAATGACGTCGTGGATGGTGGAGCCGATGCCGATGCCATCTATTCTTATGGCAGTGGTGATGACACCTTCCGATTTGGTCGGGGCTCTGGCGCTGATGTCCTCTATAACAATGACGATGCCGTGTCGCGCAACGATGCGATCGAGCTTGGCGACGGCATTGTTGCTGGTGATATCGCATTGCGTCGATCTGGTTCGGACCTGATTCTGTCCATTGATGGGACGTCGGACAGCTTCACCGTAGCAAACTTCTTCGCGAATGATGGTGCCAGCTCCGCACGTATCGATCAGGTGCGCTTCAAGGATGGGACGATCTGGACGACCGAGATGCTGAAGTCCATGTCGTTGCAGGGAACTGCGGGCAACGATGAATTGACCGGCTTCGAAACGGATGATGTCTTTTCGGGTGGTGCCGGCAATGACACGATTTCCGGCGCGGCTGGCAATGACCAGATCAGCGGTGGGGACGGTGATGACGTCTTGAATGGCGATGCCGGCAATGACGTTCTTTTCGGCGAACTCGGTGCCGATACGTTGAATGGCGGCGACGGCGATGATGTCCTGTCGGGCGGTGAAGGCATGGATGCGCTCACTGGCGGCGATGGTAACGACACCTTGTCGGGCGGTGAGGATCGTGACTTCCTGTCAGGCGATGCGGGTAATGACTTCCTTGATGGTGGGGCGGGTGATGACCAGCTGATGGGCGGGGATGGCGATGATCAGCTGCGAGGTGGTCTCGGAAACGATGTCTTGCAAGGCGGTGCTGGCGATGACCGGTACTATTTCGCGCGAGGCGATAGCAGCGACCTGATTTGGGACATCGATGGCCGCACGACGGTCTATGTCTCGCAGCTTTCCCTGGAGGAGATCTTCTTCCGCCGCGAAGGCACGCAACTGGTCGTGCGGTTTGCTTCGAGTGCGGGCGATGAAATCCGACTGGAAGGCTTCTTTGATCCCATCACTGGCCTTGCGCTTCGGGGAATCAATATCGACTACGGCACAGGGCAGGTGTGGGAAATCAGTCCGGAGGCACTCGCCCTCGAGACGATGAAGACCACCTCCGTCAACGACATCATTCAAGGGAATGATGCTGATAACGTCGTGCTTGCCTCCGATGGTGATGATCAAATCGATGGATTTGGCGGCAATGACACCCTGTATGGTGGTGATGGACAGGATGTGTTGAATGGCGGCGCAGGTTCGGACACCCTGCATGGCGGTTCTGGCAATGACATCCTGGATGGTGGCGAAGCCGCCGATGCGATGTCGGGAGGCAGCGGTGACGACCTGTTCCGGGTCGATGATGCCGGTGACTCCGTCATCGAAGCGTCAGGTGAGGGTTTTGACACGATTGAAAGCCTGGTCAGCTACGCCCTGCCTGCCAATGTCGAAGTCCTGCGTTTGATGGGCTCCGAAAATATTGACGCGACCGGCAGCAGTGCCGGCGACAAGCTGTATGGCAACAGTGGCAGCAATGTGCTCACGGGCCTTGCTGGCGATGACGTGCTGGACGGCGGTGCCGGGAGCGATACGCTCGTCGGTGGTTTGGGCGATGACACTTTTATCGTCGATACCGCCAGTGATGTGGTGACCGAGCTTGCAGGCGAAGGCTTTGATACGGTCAACGCTACCTCGGACTATGTCCTTTCCGACAACGTCGAAAAGTTGGTGCTTCTGGACGGGGCTTACAACGGCAACGGCAATGGCCAGGACAACGAACTAGTCGGTAATGCCAACGACAATCGGCTTGATGGCGGTGCGGGTGCGGATCAGATGGCCGGCGGTGAGGGAGACGACACCTATGTCGTCGATGCCGCGGGGGACGCGATTGTCGAGCTGACAGGCGAAGGCAACGACACCGTTGAGTCCAGCATCAGCTATGCCCTGAGCGAGACGCTGGAGAACATCCAGCTGACCGGTATGGCCGATGTGAACGCCACCGGTAACAGTGGCGATAACGTCCTGGTCGGCAACAGCGGCAACAACGTGCTGGATGGCCTGGGCGGCGCGGATAACATGGCCGGCGGTGCGGGCGATGACTATTACGTCGAGGATCAGGCGGGCGACGATGTCCAGGAGTTCGAGGGCGACGGAACCGACACCATCGAGCGCCACTACGAAACCAACTACATCCTCACCAACAATGTCGAGAACCTGATCCTGGGCAGTGATGTCACCACCGGTCACGGCAATGAACTGGACAACCACATCGTCGGAAACGCCAGCGGCAACAGTTCGTTGGGGCTGGAAGGCAACGACTGGATCCAGGGCATGGGCGGCAACGACCAGTTGTTCGGCGATGAAGGCGACGACACCGTGGAGGGCGGTACCGGCAACGACTACCTGGAAGGCGGTGACGGCCGCGACCACCTGGACGGCGGCGATGGCAACGATCAGTTGGGAGGAGGCACAGGCGCCGATACCCTCATCGGCGGCTTGGGCGACGACAAGTATGTCCTGACGCTCGATGGCGAGACCGATGTCATCGACAACAGCCACGGCGGCTTCGATGGCATCTTCTTCGAAGAAACCATCAGCAAGGAGCAGTTGTCGTTCAAGCGGGATGGCAACGATCTGCTGATCATCGTCGATGGCAACGAGGAGGCGCCTGCGGCAAGGGTGGTCAACCACTTCCTCGGTGGCAACTACGCCATCGACTACGTGCAGCCCAGCGCGCCCGGCAGCTATTACCTGACCACCGCCCAGATCAATGCCAAGGTGGCGGCGTACGGCACCGGTTACGACACCGTCATGGACGGCACCGAGTCGGCCGACACAGGCGGCACGGCACTGGTGGGTTCCTCCGACAAGGACTGGATCCGAGGTCTGGGTGGCGATGACCAGATGTTCGGAAACTCCGGTGACGACAAGCTGCAAGGCGGCGCCGGCAACGACTATCTGGCGGGCGGTTTGGGGAACGATACCAACACCGGCAACGATATCCTCGAAGGTGGCGATGGCAACGACACGCTGTCGGGCCAGGATGGCGACGACACGCTGGTCGGCGGTATCGGCAACGACACCTACATGTGGGATGCGGGCTTCGACACCATCGACAACACGGGCGGTGGCACCGACACGTTGTTCTTCCCGAGCAGCATCGCGGTCACCCGCCTGACGTTCAAGCAAGACGGCAACGACTTGCTGATCCTAGTCGACAACAACCCGGCTCAGGGTGTGCGCGTGATCAACCACTTCCTGGGTGGCGATTACGCGCTGGATTACGTCTATCAAAACGGCGGCACGGGCTACAACACCACGCAGATGAACCAGAAGGCCGCCATGGCGGGCTACGACAACCTGGTCCAGGGCACGTCCAGCAGCGAGACGCTGAGTGGCACTTCGGGCAAGGATCTGATGTTCGGTGGAAACGGCAACGACACGCTCAATGGCGCGGCCAATGATGACCGCCTGTTGGGTGAAGCCGGCAACGACACCCTCTATGGCGGTGCCGGTACCGACCAGCTCGAAGGCGGTGCAGGCGATGACACCTACACGATCGACGACAACCTGGATGTCATCGTCGAACTTGCGGGTCAAGGCAACGACCTGGTCAACGCCGCCATCACCTACACCTTGGGCGATAACGTCGAACGCCTCACGCTGACGGGTTCGGCTGCGATCAATGGCACGGGCAATGCGCTGGACAATACGTTGACCGGCAATGGCGCTGCCAACACGCTGACCGGCGGCGCAGGCAATGACAGCCTCAATGGCGGCACCGGAGCCGACACGCTGGTAGGTGGCACCGGTAACGACACCTATGTCGTCGACAACACCGGGGACGTAGTCACCGAACTGACAGATGAAGGTGTGGATCTCGTGCAGTCGAGCGTGACGTACACGCTCTCCAGCAATGTCGAGAATCTCACGTTGACCGGTTCTTCCGGGCTGAGTGGAACAGGCAATGCGTTGGACAATGTTCTGGTTGGCAACAGCGGTGCCAATACCCTGCGTGGTTATGAAGGCAACGACACCCTCGATGGCGGCACCGGCAACGACACGATGCTGGGTGGCACGGGCAACGATACCTACGTCGTCAATGCCACCGGCGATGTCGTGACCGAGCTTGCCAACGAGGGGGCGGACTTGGTTCGGTCGGCGGTGACCTATACGCTGGGCAATAACATCGAGAGCCTGCTGCTGACCGGCACCAGTGCCATCAACGGCACCGGCAATGCGCTGGACAATATGCTGACCGGTAACTCGGGAACCAACAGCCTCACCGGCGGCGCAGGTAACGACACCCTGGAGGGTGCCGCTGGAACGGACACGCTCACGGGCGGCACGGGCGCGGATATCTATCTGCATGGGCGTGGTTATGGTGCCGATACCGTGGTCGAAAACGATGCCACGGCCGGCACGGTGGACGTGGCCAAATTCCTCAGTGGCGTGGGATACGACCAGTTGTGGTTCGTGCGACCCTCCGGTACCAACAATCTGGAAATCTCGATCATCGGCACCAGCGACAAGCTGACGATCAAGGATTGGTACAAGGGCAGCCAGTATCAGGTCGAGGAAATCCGCACGACGGATGGCAGCTATCTGTTGACGGCGGCCAAGGTGCAGGCGCTGGTCACCAAGATGGCCACGATGACCAAGCCCACCACTACCACGTTGACGACGGCCCAGCGTTCGCAGCTCGACCCTGTCTTCGCCACGTCCTGGGTGCAGCAGGCACCGCCAGCGGGCTTGATGGCTATGGGCAATGAGTTCGGTTCGCTGGATAGCGTCTTGATGAGTGGCGCACGGCAGGGAGCTGGCAGCCTAGAAGCCATCATGCCAGGTGGTTGCTATCCGCAGACACCGAATGATCGAACCAAATGGTGGCGCGACCATCTTCCCGACCCTATTCCTGGATCGCGTCTGGAAAGATGGTTGGAGACACATAGCATGCCTTCAATCGAGGACTGGTTAGAAGGCATTGAAGCCAGCTCCTCCTCCCTCTCGCCCGAGAAGGCTGTTCTTGAAGTCGGGGATGCCCTAACCTCTACAACCATTGCTACTGCCCCCAATGCTGCATCTTTTGCCGATGCGTCGGAGACCATTCGGCACGTTGATCGTCCGCAGCTTGGAGGGGGATGGGATGCAGAAGACACGGCGTCAGGCGAACCAGCCGCTGTCTTCGAAGGAATACTGCCTGCCCCAAATCGGATCGATCACTTCGTGAAATTTGGGGTACATGAGATTGCACTTGATGGCATCTATGATCAAATGATTGCGAGGAGCCAGTTCTCGTCTCAGCAAACGCCTATCAAGGTCGATGCCCTCGCACATGCAGCTACCTCCGACTGCCAGCATCTCATTAGTGTCATGGCCTTGCAGACGGATCGCCTGACTGCACTTGAGGAGCGTCACTTTGTCAGGCAACAGCATGCGGAATTCACAACGATGTTCTGATGCCATCTAGTGAGTCCAATGCGTTGTAAGCATGAAGCCCGGGAAACCGGGCTTCATGCCGTTGAGCTCAGACAAAACCGAACTGGTCAAAAGCATGCTGCCATTGGTCAGTTGCCGTGCCGAAGGTGGTCACGGCTAGTGACAGTAAATGGATAAGAGCTTGGCTATATGCA
>JGI24770J26754_10001115_pt1 | contig 19194 bp, 17 predicted proteins | sample LakOneMetagenome_FD_26754 | JGI IMG/M metagenome (IMG submission 26754) | reverse complement strand
CGAGGCGACCTTTCATACGTTCCATCCAGACCTTCTGGGTTTGGGGTTTTACAAAAAGTGCCACCACTTCCGGATGCACCTTTTTTGTATTGGCCTCAATCCGGTTTACACAGGCTTCAATCTGGTCTGAAGTCAGGTTATCTTTAAACTCAAGACTCAAGGCAGCCAGCACCTGATGTGCACCCAACTGTTCAGTAATCAGACCGTTTGCCGAGAGTACCGCCGGGTCCTGCTGTGCAATACTNAGAACATTTTGCCGCANTAAGGGATCTGCAGTTTCTCCCAGCAGCAATCCCTTGGTTTCCCGGCCCAGCAATAGGGCTGCCACAGCCAGAATCACNCCAATGAGAATTGAAGCAATACCATCAAGTACTGGCATATTCAAAGTATGNGAAAAATANACACCGAGCAATGCAATTACCAAACCAAGCAGTGCAGCTGTATCTTCAAANAGAACTGTAAATGTAGTCGGATCTTTACTACGCCGGAATGCCTGAAAGTATCCAAGTTTACCCTTGCTTTTGCGAAAGCTTTTTAAAGCGATAAACCATGAAGTACCTTCTACAACAATAGCAATTCCAAGTACAACATAGTTAATCACCGGTGAAACGATTTCTTCAGGATGACGAATATGCTGAATTCCCTGATAGATCGAAACTACCGAACCTAATGCAAACACCATCAGGGCCACAATAAAAGCCCAGAAATACAGTTCTCGTCCATAACCAAAAGGATGGCGCATATTGGCTGGCTGCTGGGATTTTTTCAGTCCATAGAGCAGCAAGATTTCATTAAGGGTATCAACAACTGAATGGATTGCCTCACTGAGCATAGCCGAACTGTTCGTCAGATAAGCTGCCACGAACTTGACCATTGCAATGATCAGGTTCCCGATCAGGGCTGCATAAACAACGACTTTATTGGATTCAGACATGGAAAATGACCTAATTTTATTTTTATCAGACCGGCTGATTCAATTTTCTAATGGACTTTCCTGATCTTAGCCAAACTTGGGCCTGACTTTTTTTATTTTTTGTTGTTTTCTCTGCTGTTAGTTATTACATCTTCATCAGCTAAAGTTGCAGGGCACGCCCGTGCTTTTATAGAAGCCACTAAACTATAAACATTTAAAGTTCAATATTTTTTTGCTCTATATTGGCTGTGCCAGTCCTTCCAGAAGTACAGAACAATACCAAACATTACAACACTTACCCCAGCAAATGCATGTGAACCAATTTGTTCATTATTCAGTGTGGCACCTAGTATAAGCGCCAATACCGGGGTAATCACATTACTTAAAGATACTGTAGAAGCATTTAAACGCTTGATCAGCCAGAAATAACATAGCATTGCCACAATAGAGGACATAATCATGGTAAATAAAAACCCGATTATGGTTTTAGTACCCGGTATAGCAGTCGGTATATGTTCATAAATAAAAGGAACCAGCAGTAGTGAAGCCAGTGCTGATACTAAAAGCGAGCCTGTTGCTTGAGACATAGGGGCCAAAGGCGCATTAATCTGTTTAACCCAGAAAATCGAGCTGATATAGGACACCATACTGATAAACATCAGTACAACTCCAATTGGATTTACCTGAGTTTCTGCCTGATCTGCAAAAACGAAACTTAACCCTGCCACTGCTATCGCCATACCCAGCCATTGTAGTGCCACCAATTTTTGAGTTTTCAAGATGACATGACCAATCAGCCCGGCAACTAGTGGCGAAAAACCAAAAATTAAAGCCATCAACCCCGAAGTAAGATAATTAGCTGCTAAATAGATAAATAACTGTGCACCAATCAGGTTCAGGCTACCAGCCAGATAACTCTTCATGGCCATCTGATCAGAAGGTAATGGAGCACGCATCAGCTTTAGAATCAGGAATGCCAGTATTGAAGCGCCAAAATAGCGAATAATGAGTACCCACATCGGGTGAACTTCTTCTACACTCCAGACAATGGCCAGTGGCGTGGTTGCCCAGATCAATACCAGTAGTGCATAAACAGATGAAGTAAACAGTAACGATGCAGATGGAGTGCCAGAAGCAGTTGAACTCATAAAATCGCNCATTCTTTAAAATTGAGTTTTTACCAATAAAAAACAGACCTATAGTGGGTCCATACTATAGGTCTGTTCAATAGAAAGCCGTTTTATTTAGGCAATTTTACGTAGCTCTTGGGCAAGGTCCAAGTGTGTATCTGCATGAAAAGCGATACCTTTGCTAATCATTTTTTTCAGATGGCGCATATCTTTAGCGGCATTAACCGTAATACCAGCCACAATAATTCCATTACTGACTCCGTACAGAATAAAAGATGAGGCAGGCCCCTGGCTAATATCCATAGTACCGCGCACATGCCATTCTGCCGCGCTCATGTCACCGACAAACTGGAAATTGATACCGAGCTGATCAGTCCAGAACCAGGCCGGATTTGCTTTAGAATGTTCAATACCCATCACATGGCGTGCAAAGATACCTGCCTGCAGATTGGCATTTTCCCAGGTTTCAACCCGGCTATACTGACCATCTGCACGAAGCTGGGTAGCAACATCCCCTGCTGCATAAATATCTGGATTAGAAGTCTGGCAGTTCTCATTCACCTTTACAGCAAAATCAACGTCCAGCCCAGCCTCAACTGCCAGACGCGCATTTGGGATAATGCCGATGCCATATATGACTGCATCTGCACGTAGCTCTTCACCATTTTCCAGTTGAATCACCACCTCTTCACCCTGCAGGCTACAGCCTGCAATTCTGGTTTCAAGACGGATATCGATACCGGCCTGACGATGCTGGGCCAGCAAGAACTCACTGAGTAACCGTGGTGAGCAGCGACCCATCACCATAGGGCCCATTTCAATTACAGTTACCTGACAATGTTTAGAGCGCGCTGATGATGCCAGTTCCAGACCAATCACACCGCCACCAACCAAGATAATCCGGCGCTCGGGCTGCAATACGGGCACCAATGCCTGAGAGTCTTCCAGATTACGCAAGGTATAAACATGTTTACCTAAAGCATCCAGGTCCGGCAAGCGGCGCGGCGCGCCACCGGTAGCCAGTAACAACTTGTCATAACCAAGTACTTCACCATTTTTCAGGATGAGCTGATGGGTATCGGCATCAATTTTTACTACGGCATTGCCACGGATGACCTCAACGCCTAGCTCTGCCAGCTTCTGCGCTGAAAGAATCTCAACTTTGGTTTCTTCAGGCTTCAAGATTACATCTTTAGATAAAGGCGGGCGTTCATAAGGTAAATGGACTTCATCACCCACCAGTATGATTTTCCCTGTATATCCATTGGCACGAAGTTCCAGGATAGCGCTCGCACCTGCCTGACCGGCTCCTACAATAACAATAGTTTCAATGCTCATCTGTCTGTTTCCTTAATCTTTCAGTTCAGCAGAAACAATACCGAAACCTGCAATCCACTCACTGATAGCTTCATAGACATGGGTTGTCATCTGGTACTGCCCCAGCTCGGCAAAAGCGGCAAAGGCTGCAATCCAGCAGCGGATTTCCTGACCGCCACGGCCACCCTCACGGCGGATCTCGTCTTCGGTCATAGCCTCTAGCGCGGCAAAGTCCGCTTGGGCAAATTTTTCTAGTAATGCCTGATCCCACTTGGCATTCAGGGGCACTGCCACAGAAGTATCTCCTGCTGCCAGCTTCTGACCGACTGCAATGATTTTGGCCTGGCGTGCCTGACGTGCTTCAGCAGTCGGGTTACGGCCGGCGATCAGAAACTCTTCTACTTCGGGTGGTACTGCGCCCATTTGCGGCGTAGGCGGATCATGAGACAGACCACCTGTACCCAGAATTAGTACACGCTCCGCCTCAAGATCCAGTGACTTGATAAACTGGCCAATTGCCCGACCAAGCGCTACAGTGCGTTTAGGGGTAGGCATCGGAGCGGCTGCTCCGTTTACAAATACAGGAATGGTAGGATAGCGGTCGAGTTGACCATCACATAAAAAATGTAGTGGCTGCGTGACACCATGATCAGCCTGCATGCGGTAGGAATAGGCAACATCGACGCCTTCATTCAATACATAACGTACCAGACTCAGGGCGGTCTGCTCTGGCACATCAATTTTGCCCGGACCATAGTTCCAGTCTCCCGCTGCACTGGCCCGGATACCTACACAAAAACTTGGCATCAGGTCATAGAAGAAACCATTAAAATGATCAGGGCCAAAAGCAATAATCAGTGTCGGATTATAAGCATTGACCTGTTCAGACAACTTGGCAAAAACGGTACGAACTTTTTGTTCCTGAGAACTGTCCTGTGGAGAAGCAAACTCCATTAAAGGGCTATGTGAAGCACAAATCAGTTTAACGGGCATAAGACGCTCCTTAACACAAGGCAGCCAACAGGCTGCCATTTAGTCCTTTACTGCATGGGAAGATTTTATTCATCGAAGAAGCCTGCACGTGGCTGACGCAAGCCACGAATTCCCAATCCACACTCGGCATTAATCAGGACGCCAGTCAATGGCCGGTTATTCTGGCGAGAGGCCAGCAGTACGTAAGAACCTGTCATTTCCTCAGGTTCTGGCAAAAAGTTAAGCGGCATACCGCGAGCAATTTTTTCCGGATCACGTGCATCCAGCAGCCCAATATTTTCCTGTCCCAATGACGCCGCACCTTTGATATTGACATTCATACCGGAGGGGGCCACTGCATTGACTCGAACTTTAGGTGCAAGTTCATAAGCCAGTTCTTTCATGATACCCACACCAGCATGCTTGGAAGCGGTATAAACCGGGCCACCACCTGCTGAATACAGTGCAGAATTAGACAGGGTAAAAACAATCGACCCTTCAGTTTTGACCAGCTCATTCAACGCAGCCTTGGCCCCTAGAATAAGTGACTTGGTGTTAATACCCATAATTTCATCAAAGGCTTTATCCAGCTGCTCGCCAGAGGTATTGACGATATCGGCATAGTGATCCCAGATGCCAGCATTACCAATGAAGCAGTCCAGCTTACCAAATCGCTCTACGGTTGCCTGAACAGCATGGACATTATCTTCATAGTTGGCCACATCACCAGCGACAGCCACAATCTGGTCACCAAACCGTTCTTTCAGGGCATCTACTTTAGACTGTGAACGTTGTAATACCCCCACATGCGCGCCTTCTTCCAGAAAACGCTCAACTAAAGCCCAGCCCAGACCTGAACCGCCACCAGTGATCAGTGCAACTTCACCTTTTAGCCAACCCATGATTACTCTCCTGCCATCTCTACATATAAAGCACCGTCTTCAATCACCACCGGAAAAGTCTGAATCGGATCGGTAGCCGGCAGGCATAGTGCCTGACCGGTTTTCAGACAGAAACGGGCTGAATGCAGAGGACACTCTACCGTCCCGTCATCTTCAAGATAACCTTCTGACATGGAAGCATTACCATGTGAACAACGGTCATTCATGGCGAAGAAATCTCCGCCATTGTTGAATACTGCCAAGGCATCAATACCATTTATGCCGCAGTCTACTTTTAGCGCTTCACCTTCATCGAGCTCATCGACCTGGCAAACAAAAATCTTATTCATTAGAAGAATACACTCAGGTTATGTGACGTATAGGTCGCTTGATCAAGCGTGATCTTGCGGTTGAAAATCTGGAAGCCAAGACCACCTTCAACCTTGCGAATCTTGTCATGACGCTTGCCACAATAAATCGTCACGTCTTTTTCTTTCTGGGCACGGTACAATACATAAGTAACGTAGACATCGTATTCACCTTCTACGTCAGTTGGCTCAACAATAATATTTGAAACCATGTGGGTAGTACGTGATGGAGGCTCCTCAGCCCAAGCCATACCGGTTTCCAGACGTGCGACCCGGCGTTCCAGCAGGTCTTTGGTGTCATTAAAAACCCAAGTGGTTGGCGGTTCTACCGAACGGCGACGGTCACGGGTCTGCGCATTTGCAGTCGTACGCAGCGTATAAGAGATATCATCGGCCAGCATGTCTAGCCAGGCACGGAAATCCCAGTCGTCCAGTGCTTTGGCTTCACGGTATAAAAACTGGCTAATCTGATGATGAAGTTCTAAACTGACCTGACTCATTTCATTAGCTCCTTCTCATATTCGTCAGCGGCTTTCTCGACTTCTTCCCATGTTTCATGAATCAGCAGATCTGCCCAGCGGCGATATAAACCACGTGCTGCAGTTTCAGAGAAAATGTAATTGGTAATCCCCGGAATGCCATCTTCACGAACTTTTTCATTGCCCAGACCCATTTTCATAATGAGCGGATTATTACGGGCCTTATAGCCGCGTAATACTTTCTGGATTTCGATCCAGTTCTCAGAGTCATCCTGCTCAAGAAAACCTGCCGGACCAAATGCACGTGTCGCAGAGCGTTCAAATGCTTCTTTAACTTCCTGAGAGGCTTCAGCATCAGCAATACAGAAAGCCCAGACTTCTGTCTTATTTGGACCACGTGGATGCCACACACGAAGTGTTGCTGTACCATTTAGCCATGACAATGTCGGGAACATATTATTGTGACCCGCCAAACGTAAAGCACGTACTTCACCCAGACGCTCTTTGACCTCTTCATAGGTTTCACGGAAATAATTGGCGACTTCACCATCTACCCATACATTTGCATCTGGCTTTTCCGTAAAGAAGAAGCCTGAACCGTGGCCACGCGAGCCATACTGGATAGCATCTTTCGCAGTTTCCCAAACTGGACGTGCAGTCTGTGCTGCGCCTAATTTCTTAGAAGTTTCATCATCCGGTTTTGCGCCCAGAACCTGAATGGCAGAAGCATGCGAAAACAGTGCATGGTACTGGTCAGAAGCAAACTGTTCCGCTGCAAATTTCCAGTTACATTCAATTTCCCATTTATGTACGCCGCCAATGATTTCTGTACCACCCGGACGACGGTCCAGCACCCCATCCAGATACCAGGCAATATCACCCATGTAGTCCACCAGATCAGGCGTGGTTTCATCCCAACAGCCAAAGATCAGGCCTTTATAAGACTCGACACGGTTGACTTCGATCAAACCCCATTTTTCTTTACAGGCACCTTGTGGAAAAGCACGGTCTTCCAGGGGAATATCTTTTAATGAACCATCTACACCGTAAGACCAGCCATGATACGGACAGGTAAATGCACGGGTATTACCACAATCAGCGAAACTGACACGCATTGAACGATGGCGACACTGGTTTAATAATGCTTTGATTGAGCCGTCTTTTTGACGTACCACAATGATTGGATCTTCACCCATATAAGTGTTGAAAAAATCGCCCGCCTTAGGTATCTGGCTTTCATGACAAAGGAATAACCAAGTACGCCCAAATACGCGTTCCAGTTCCAATTCGTACAGATCCGGATCAGTGTAGATAGATGGCGAGATACGTCCATTTTGTGCATCGACCAAAGCATCGATTTCACGCACATCAATTTTGCGACTCATGAAAAGCACTCCTGTGACTGAGCGTCAACCAAAGTTATTAGACTCAACTAGACAGGGATAATGATTTTTTAACCGTTTTTAGTGAAATATTTATTTCGTTTTAATTAATAGATTTTTTAGATTATTAAGAGATAAAATTTCTATAGTAAAACTCGGACATATTGTCAAATAGTATTTATTTTCTAAATAGTAGAATAATCTTCACGAGATAGTTGTTTATAGATTATACTTTTCGCCAATCATAATAAGACATTTTTTGGATTAGTCTTATGGAATTACGCCACCTTCGCTATTTCATTACAGTTGCAGAAGAACTGAACTTTAGTAAGGCAGCCTTAAAACTGTATACCGCGCAGCCCTCTCTTAGCCAACAGATCAAGGACCTTGAAGAAGATGTTGGCGTCAAGCTGTTACACCGTACCAAACGTAAAGTTGAACTGACTGAAGAAGGCGCTGTTTTTCTGGAACAGGCGCGTTTGACCTTGGCGCAGGCAGANAAAGCNGTAGCAATGGCGCGTCAGGTTTCTAAAGCNAAACAGCAGATGCTCAGAATCGGTTTTGTTCCGGTTGCTGAAATGAAAGTATTCCCTTATGTTCTACCTAACTTAAGGGTTCAGAATCCGGACCTTAAAATCGAACTGCTCAGCCTTAACAACAATGAACAGATGCGGTTAATTAAGAAGGGTGAACTGGACATTACCTTTACCCGGCAGAACTTTCAGAATGACGAAATTGAAAGCCAGTTTGTTCTGCGCGAGCCCCTGATTTTCATATTGCCTAAAGATCACCCGCTCACTAAATATGAGCGTATTCCAGTAAAGGCACTTGATGGCATAGATTTTATAATTCCAGCTGCGGAAGAGTCACTTACCCTGCATAACCTGATTCTCGATTTTGCCAAACAAAACGGTGTTGAGTTCAATATCATACAAAAGGCAGATAACATCCTGTTTAATATTAATTCTATCGGTATCGGTCTTGGCTGTACAATTTTGCCGGGTTATATTGCGCCACTGATGATGGAAAATACGGTAATCCGACCGCTCAGTGTAGAGCTGCCTTTTTTAGATTTATATGTCAGCTATCGTAAAGACACGGCTTTAGTTACTGCGCATAAATTTATTGAACTGCTGACCAAGGTATTTTATCTCGATATTAACCGTAATGATGCCTAATTTTTTTCCTGACTGATGCGTATACATTTCACCCTACTATTTTTTTAAAAAATATTAGGGTCTGTTTTTTAACTACCCAGCCATATTTTTTCAGGTACTAGCTCTCTTTTTTTACTATTTCAGCCTACTTAGCACGTATCTTAAAAAGCCAAATTTTAGTGCTGTATTTTTCTCACGATAAATTACAACTTAAGTCTAATACCTCAACCAAACTCCATAGTAAATTAAACCTAGCTTAAAGTTATAACAATAACCAATTGAAAAACTGGAGTTATATATGACGATCGGTATTTTTCATTCTTTAATGAGTGGTATTAAAAATCGTCCACAATTTTTTCTGGCTTTTCTGACAGCAGCAGTATTAAGTATGCTCTTATTCTGGTTAACGTCCTGGTCTTGGTCGACCAATTTATTGATTGGCTGGAATACAGCAATATGGCTATTTCTGGCTAATCTGACTTATCGCATGTGGCAGGCAGATCATAGCGACATGCAAGAACAGGCAAAACGCCAAGATGAGAGTAAATGGATTATTCTGCTTTTAGTCATCATGGCTTTAATCATGTGTATGGTCGCCATCGGTGCACAACTTTCAGACCTGCCTAAAACAGGCTGGCTCAAATTTGGTCATCTTTTACTGGCATTTCTAACGATCATGTCATCCTGGTTATTAATGCATAGTGTATTTGCCCTGCACTATGCTCATGACTTTTATCTTGCCCGCTCCAGGGGCCAGAATGATGGCTTGAATTTTCCGGAAACTGAACGTCCGACCTATCCCGACTTTATTCACTTTAGCTATATTATGGGTACGGCCGCCCAGACAGCTGATATTGAAATCACCAATCGGCACATGCGCATGTTAAATACTTTACATGCCTTGCTATCATTCGGTTTTAATACCGTGATTCTAGCTATTTGTATCAACGTTGCTTCAGGCTTACTTGGCGGTTCTTAAATAATTTACCTCATAAAAAGGATGGCTAAAGCCATCCTTTTTAAGTGAAATACTATGCCGGTTAAACACCGTGTGCCGTGAGATAGTTTTTAACAACGGTATTAAACTCATCAGCTTTTTCAACCTGTGACCAGTGACCGCACTGGCTAAAAATATGTGCATCCGCATTTGGTACTACATTCAGGATATCCCAAGTCCGTGACACTGGAATCACCGCATCTTGCGTCCCGTGAATCAGCAGTACAGGAACTGTAATATTTTTCATTTTTTCGAAATCAAGCGGGAATTCGAAACGATCACGATCACGTGCGCCCACGACATCCATCAGACGGTCAGATGCATAATCATTTTTTGCAGAAGCAAAACGTACCTTAACCAGCTCATCGGTAATCAGGTCTTTGTTGACTACAAACATTGATAGGGTTTTTTTGATTCCCTCTTCGGTCAGCACCGGATTGGCATGCGCTTTAAGTGCTGCTGTCTGTTTTGCACCGCCTGTGCCCATCGATACGATTCCAAGCACACGTTCCGGATAGTCAAGCGCCAGCTGGAATGCCAGCCAGCCACCAAGTGAATTACCTACCAGCCAGGTCTTTTCAATACCCAGTGCATCTAGAGTACGGATAGCATGGTCCACCCAGGCACGAATACCATATGGAGTGCCCGGTGCCACTACAGTCTGTCCATAACCAATCGTATCAATTGCTATACAACGCGCCTGCTCGCCAAGCTGGGGCAGGTTTAACCACCAGTTTGCAGCAGCAGAGACACCAGTTCCCGACCCATGTAAAAACAGAATAGGTGTTCCCTCACCCACCTCATGATAATGGGTCAGCTCACCTTCAGCCGTCTCAATCCACTTATCTTCCAAACCAAAAAATGGGTCCGTTTTATAATCAGGGATTTGTACAGTGCTCATACTTACTCCTCGTACAGCCTTAACCTGTTTTTGCTTCATTCATAAAACAGGTTAAAAGATTCAATTTGATGATTTTACCTATTCATATTACATGTTCGGCAAAGTCCGACTGATACTTAATAACGATGACAAATAACAAAAAAACGATAATTTAAACTTTTGTTTTTTATAAAATTAATTTAATTATTTATTTAAATATTCTGTATTTTCATTATAGCGTAAACAAAAAGAGGATGGCCTGTTTCAAGTCATCCTCTAGCAAGTCTCTGTGGCTAAAACTTATAAGTATAGGTTGTCGCTATACGATGTTCTTCCAGATCCATAAATCCTGGAATCTGCTCATAGTTCACATCAATATACATCCATTGCAGTCCTAAGCCCTTCAGCCTGCCTTCCGGTACTGTATAACCTATNATGAGATTATTCTCATNTTCTTTACCCCGGGTCCCGTTNCCATTATCTACNTTCCAGCCTTCATAGTGGCGAACTGTTGCAGTTAATCCGGGTACACCAGCTTCTTTGAAATCATAGCTGTATCCTAGACTCCATGATTTTTCATCTTTACGGATAAAACTCGCCACTGACCAGTTGGCCAAGTAGGGTTGTGGGACCCAACCCGACAAGGTTGGAAAAAATGGAGCATGACTACCATGCTCACCAAACATTTGCTGATAACCGGCATCTAATGTATGCGAACCATGAGTCCAGGCAGCTTTTAATGACAGAGCCTGACTATCAATCTGGCCATATAGTGCTTCTCCTGATTCCTGATTGTCAAAATAGCGGACATGGGTCGCCAGCTGGTTGTGCTGGTCTAGTTTTTTGTTATACATGACGCCAATATAATGCTGACGATAGATTTCAGTGACGTCTCCGTAGAAATAACTGAGCCCAAGCTCGGGGCTAAGCTGGTAATCCACCCCAGCTATGATCATGCCATGACTGTCTCCCGCTTTGATCTGGTTTTTCTCTGTATTCAGTTCATTTGGCCACAATTTAAAATCATGCAATTGATTTTCATATCGTGCATTAATACCATCCAGATAACCTAATGTTATCTTGGTTCTATCAAGATCTTTAGATTCAAGCCATATGCCCTGATAAGTGGTCAACAGTTGCCGTGAAGGGTCAAAGTAGACTACTGGCGTCATGGGCAGGATCTCTCCGATCCGCAATTCGGTGTTACTGACTTTGGCTTTAAGAGTGATACCTAGCTTGAAATTATCGCGGGCCTGCTTTTTGCTAGCATAATCATAAGGCATGATATAATCATTATCTCCACGGTCATTACTCAGACGCAATGCATATTGCGCCAGCAGGTCTATGCCGACCTGAGCTTTCCCTAACTCCAAATAACCTGATTTTGCGTCCAGCGTGATTCCCTGTGACCAGCTGCCAAAATCTTGTGGCTTGTTCAGATCAGGCTGGCTAATCTGGCGGTCCAGATAAAAATTACGCAGCTTTAGCTGAACTTGACTGTTATCAGTAAAATCTGCATGAGTAATAGAAGTTCCTGAGGTTGTTACCGCAGCAAAAAGTGCTATCCATAAGTTGTGGGAATGCATGGCTCAAATCCATTGATCAAGTAAAGCAATGGCGCCATCATGCTGAACAATAGTCTGATAAAAAATCAGACTACAGTATGAAGATTCTGATTAAAAAATATTTTTTAGACAGAGCTTAATGTTCTTTTATTATTCTTTAAGAGCTTTTAGCAATAAGCTGTTTTTCTGGATAAATATTAAGATATGATTTAAAACCTGACTAACTGGCATATTGCCCAGAAGAATCAGATATTTTTCTCAAATTATAATTTTTATAAGTGTTTTTAAGTTTAAGTATTTTATTCAGATTTAATATGTCTAAATTATACTTATAAGAAATAACTTTAATCTGAACGATATTTTCTATATTTCAGTTCTCAGATTTTGTATAGACCCGTTAGCTTTAAGTCAAAAAGGCTGAGTTTTAATGAGCTTAAACTGGCCGTTCTGCTCTATAAAGTATTTGGTAGAGCAGCCTTCATCATTATCATAACCGCCAGAAGTAATAAAGAGACGGCTATTCGCCCGGTAATAGATTTTATAATCGGTAAAGCTCGCTTCTTTATAACATGCGGTCAATGCACCAGAAGGTAAAAACTGGGTAGCACCATTTCTCACATTAAATGCAATTCCAATAATACAGCTGGTCCCGCAGCCAAAAAAGTCAATAACATAATGTCCGGCAAAATTTGGCTTTTCATTTTTCAGATAGCCAAAACGGGTTCTATAATTTTTTGTATTTTCATTCAGTTGCATCGCCGCATTTTTACCCTTAAACACTGGAGCAGGATAATCAGAGAACTGCGGGACTTTTGCCAAAATAATACTGGAATTTAGCAGCAAAAATATAATCAGAAGTTTCTTCATACTTGTTTTGGTTTTATTGAATATATTGAAGCAGTGTATATGAAATTGCTTTAAATAAAAAAGCGCCCGAACTGGACGCTTTTTAAACTGATTTTTTTAAAGCTTAAACACTTGCCGCTTTGGCTTTTGACATGGTAAGTGCCAAGTCTTCAATCATATCTTCCTGACCGCCTACGGTACCACGGCGACCAAGTTCCATCAGGATTTCACGCGCAGAAACACCATACTTCGCTTCAGCACGTTTAGCGAACAACAGGAATGAAGAGTAAACACCAGCATAACCTAAAGTTGCCGCATCACGGTCGGCTCGGATCGGGTTGTGCATCATTGGGATCACTAAATCTTCGGCCACATCCTGTACTTTGAACAGGTCAACACCAGTGTCCATACCCATACGGTTTGCAACAGCAATAAATAGCTCAAGTGGTGTATTACCTGCACCCGCACCTAGACCTGCAGATGCCAAGTCTACACGAACAGCACCTGCTTCAACCGCAGCCACAGTATTGGCAACCCCCATACCCAGGTTATGGTGACCATGAAAACCGAGTTCGATGCCTGAATCAAGTGCATCACGCAAACATGCTACACGGTCAGTGACATCTTGCGGCAGCATATAGCCCGCAGAGTCCGTTACATAGATACAGTTTGCACCATAAGACACCATTTTCTTTGCTTCTTCAAGCAGTTGTGCTGGAGTTGCCATATGCGCAAGCATCAGGAAACCGACAGTATCCATCTCTAGCTTACGTGCAGCTGTAATGTGCTGTTCAGANCAGTCGGCTTCAGTACAGTGAGTCGCCACACGAATGGTAGATACACCNATTTCATGTGCCATTTTTAAATGGTCAACCGTACCAATACCAGGCAGGAGTAATGCAGAAATTTTTGCATTTTTCATCCGTGGCACAACTGCAGACAGATATTCTTCATCCGTTGCGGCAGCAAAACCATAGTTCACTGATGAACCACCCAGGCCGTCACCATGAGTCACTTCAATTAAAGGTACGCCAGCATCATCCAGTGCTGTTAAAATCGCAATCATTTGTTCAACAGTAGTCTGATGGCGCTGCGGATGCATACCATCACGTAAAGTCATATCATGAACAATAATCTTAGACATTTTGGTATTCCTTTAAGCTTCAACAGTCTTAAACACGTGTTCTGCAAACATTTCTGCTGTACGTGCAGCTGCTGCAGTCATAATATCCAGGTTGCCTGCATATTTCGGCAGGAAGTCACCCAGACCTTCTACTTCTAAGTAAATTGATACACGGTTACCATCAAATACCGGACCATTTACCAGTTTATAACCGGGTACATATTTCTGAACTTCCTTGATCATCGCATGCACTGACTCAGTGATTGCAGCCTGATCCGGCTTGCCTTCAACCAGACAATGAACTGTGTCACGCATCATTAGAGGTGGCTCGGCCGGATTAATAATAATGATGGCTTTACCCTGTTTTGCACCGCCGACCTTCTCGATTGCACCCGCAGTGGTCCGTGTAAACTCATCAATGTTCTTACGCGTACCCGGACCAACTGATTTGGTTGATACAGTGGCAATGATTTCACCGTATTCAACAGGCTGAACGCGTGATACTGCCGCCACCATCGGAATCGTTGCCTGACCGCCACATGTCACCATGTTAACATTTGGTACCTCACCTGCAGCCAGTAATGCCTCAAGGTTGACCGGTGGTACACAGAACGGGCCAATTGCAGCCGGAGTCAAGTCGATCATTAGTACGCCAAGTTCATTTAGCTTGCGGCTGTTTTCAGCATGGACATAAGCAGAAGTGGCATCAAATGCAATTTTGATGTCATCTTCGATCACGTGAGGAAGCAGCCCATCGACACCTTCAGCCGTGGTTTTTAGACCCATTTTCGCTGCACGTGCCAGACCTTCAGAGGTTGGGTCGATTCCCACCATCCAGACTGGCTCTAACCATTCGCTGCGTTGCAGTTTATAAAGCAAATCAGTACCAATATTCCCAGGACCAATCATTGCACATTTAATCTTTTTCATGAATGTACTCTCTCAAAATCTAGCTTATTCAGCAGCGAACGCGGCTGTAACAGAGCCGAAACCTTCAATTTCAACCTTGAATTCATCACCTGGGTGAGCTACCACCATCGGGCCTAAAGCACCTGTTAAAATAATGTCACCTTTTAACAATGGTCGACCACGGCGCACCATCTCGTCTGCCAGCCATACTGCGGCATTTAAAGGATTAGCCAGGCAGGCTTTACCAATACCTTGAGACACCACTTCTTCACCGCGTGTCATCACCATCTTGCAGTTCACCAGATCAAGATTTTCTAATTTAACTGGCTGAGAACCCAGTACAAATGCAGCAGAAGAAGCGTTGTCTGCCACGGTATCAATCAGGCTGATTTTCCAGTTTTCGATACGGCTATCGACCACTTCAATCGCGGGCAACGCATAATCAGTTGCACTGATGATGTCTGCATAGGTATGTTTTTCTTTGGTTAAGTCTTCTTTAATTACCAATGCAATTTCTGCTTCTACTTTTGGCTGAATTAGTTTGCCGGCAGGGATCAGTTCAGCATCGCCATACGCCATATCGGCAAATAGCATCCCGAAATCTGGCTGATCAACTCCAAGCTGAGCCTGCACAACCTTAGAGGTCAGGCCAATCTTGCGNCCGACCAGACGGCGCCCTTGGACAAGTGCCCGTTCAGTATTTACATCCTGTACCGCATATGCGATATCAACATCAGCATTTTCACCCCCCAGTTCCGGACGGATCGGGGCAATAGCCTGGACAGTAGTTTCAGCCTGATAAAGTGCTAAAGCCACTGATTCAACGACAGCAGAATTTGACATCAAAGTTCCCTTAACTGCAAAGATTGTTCAAATACCGTTTCAGATGGAAGCTCGTCTGTGCATCAAGGAAAAATAAATCTGAAGAAAACAGATCAGTCAGCACAGTGGCTGGATAGGACCCTTCCAGAAAGCAGGTATATATAGACAGTTTAAGAATGGGAAAAAGCAGCAATGAATGCCAATACTTATTTTATTTATTGCTATAGTTAAAGACTATTATTGCTTTTAAAAAAATGTGTATGTGAATAAANATAAAAAATATTATAGGAATGAGGAAAATGCCTGGTCAGGNGCTATGTAGTGTCTGACTAAATGACCAAGTNGTTATGNGTAATTAAACCGAAAAACATTGGGCTCGATAGCCAAACTATATCTGTTAAAAGCAATCGAGACTTTCATGCTGCCGGTCTAGGTTTCCAGCTCCATGACAGGTTCTGCTTGCTGATCAGCTATATACTGCTGCAAAAAACGGTTTAGAGCACTCACATCATCTGCGATAAATAAAGGATCAAACTGTGCGAGGATTGCCTTGCTATGTACTCCATAACCTACTCCGACCCGTGGCATGGCTATATTTTTAGCCATTTCCAGATCATAAGAGGTGTCTCCCACCATAATGGCCTGTTCGGCATCAACACCGGTATATTCTAGTATTTCTGCCAACATTAAGGAGTCAGGCTTAGAACGCGTTTCACTCGCCGCCCGGGTTATATTAAACAGTTCCTGACTCATGGTCTGAGCTAATACCCGGTCAAGCCCTTTACGGCTTTTACCAGTCGCAACTGCAAGTTTAATATTCTGCTGTTTCAGGCCGTCCAGCATCTCAGCTACACCCTCAAACCAGGCATCTGTCTTGGAATGGGCCACGTAGTGCTCAGAGTAGCACTGTAAAATATCATGATGTAATTCTGGAACTGCAGGGAAAAGGCACTGCGCCACTTCAGGCAGACCCAGTCCGATTATACTTTTAGCAGCCTCGTCGGTTAAAGGTTGTTGGTACTGACGTGCTGCAAATTGTAAACTTGCTACAATCTGTCCGACTGAATCAAACAAAGTACCATCCCAGTCAAAAATGATGAGTTCCACAGGTTTTTTCATATTATTCTCTAGGTTCCAAAACAGTTATCCGGTACAGGTAAAGTGTGCCCGCAAGAGCTTATAATAATCCTGCCTGGAAGGAGACCAACTCCCTCCATCATTCAGTTTAAGGGCTTTAGGGTATCAGAAAAATATTTTTTCAATCCTTCTTCTGCGCCCGAAGCTGTGCAACCAGACTTTGCATATCCTCTGGCAAAGGCGCTTCAATAGTCGGATAGCCAGGAATTTCCAGACGCATGGCATGCAGACAGAGCCGACGTGGTTTTGGTCCTTTATATTCTGTTTCATGTCCGTATTTATCATCACCTACCAATGGATGTCCAATACTCAAGCCATGCACACGAATCTGATGAGTACGACCCGATAGCGGAGATGCATAAACCAGTGTCGCGTGCATAAAGCGTTCTGCTACGTTCCATTGGGTTTTAGAATCTTTCCCTTCTTTAGAAACCCGTACACGTCGTTCGCCATTGGCCAGTTCGTAACGGTATAAAGGAGCATCAATGAGCTGTTGATCCAGACTGACCTGCCCTTTCACAATTGCCGCATAAGTTTTTTTAATCTTATGTTCACGTAACAGGTCCTGTAGGGTTTTTAAGACACTACGTTTTTTTGAAATCATGACCAGGCCTGATGTATCGCGGTCAATCCGGTGAACCAACTCCAGGTACTTTTTACCCGTCGCTGCACGCAAACCCTCGATCAGGCCATACGCCACACCGCTACCACCATGTACTGCAATACCTGAAGGTTTATTGACCACCATCAGGCCTTCATCTTCATAAATCACACGGCTTAGCAGACCTTGAGCGACTTTGTCAGAAACAGGTACCGGTGTTTCATCTTTGGGCTCAAAACGGATAGGAGCGACACGAACCTGATCACCAATTGCAAGCTTACTTTCTGCTTTAATGCGCTTTTTATTGACCCGCACCTGGCCTTCACGAATGAGCCGATAAATGCGGCTTTTGGGTACGCCTTTAAGCCGGCTAAACAGAAAATTGTCAATCCGCTGACCTGCTTGATGCTCATCCACTTCAAACCATGTGACACTTTGCCATTGTTGTGTAGAATTCATACAGTTACCAAGACTCGAAATTTGTTGAATTTGAATAAAAAATGATCATTCAGGCTAGTGGTTTCACAAGAAACATAAGCTTAGCCCATAGGCAGATGATGCAAGGTTTGATATAGTCAGCGCACGGATACCGCCGTAAGTGATCGAAATGAGGTTATCTTCAATATTTTTGAATAATAACCAGAATTTGCATTTCACCCCAAGCTCGGAAAGGTCCTAAAAGAATATGCCGACGCCGAAGGCTTATTATATCGGTAAATTGACAAACTGTTGCGTTAAATTGTGCCTGTGCACATAAATCAGTTTGTCTAAAAAAAATATGTCGCCAGCACAAGTTGGCTTTTAAACGTAAACTGATACACATCAGACAAGTCGCCTCCTGATGTCGTCTTCAGGCTAAAGCGTGATGCATTGGATCTGCACATAACGCACCGATACGATGATTATTCCGTATCAAGATTCTTAAAAAGAAGGGATCTTCAAGCTTTGTGACAGTGAAAGTTATCATCCAATGCACCGCCTGTCCGCCAGTGAAACGCACAGGAAACTTTGATCGTTTAAAAGATTAAAGCAGTATTGCCAACATCAATACGCGAATCAGACCGCAGCCCTATGCAGGCCGGTAAAAAAAGCTCAGACCACAATCTGTTTTTTGAGATCTGAGCATTGATCCCGTCATGTTCGATGTTCGCAGAAACGGTATTGCGACAAGTTGGTGTGGATCACTATTAGGTGTTACACCCATGAAACGTATGTTGATCAATGCAACACATGCTGAAGAAGTACGCGTTGCACTTGTCACTGGTCACCGTCTATACGATTTTGATCTCGAAAATCGTACCCGTGAACAAAAGAAATCTAATATCTATAAAGGTCATGTGACCCGTGTAGAACCTTCTCTTGAAGCTGTCTTTGTTGAATATGGAGCAAATCGTCAAGGTTTCTTGTCGATGCGTGAAATTGCAAATTCCTATTTCAAAGCTGACTCGCGCCAGACTTCAAACATCCGTGAACTAATTACTGAAGGGACCGAGCTTCTGGTCCAGGTGGAAAAGGAAGAACGCGGCAATAAAGGCGCAGCACTGTCTACCTTTATCTCTCTTGCTGGCCGTTATCTGGTTCTGATGCCGAATAATCCGAAAGGTGGTGGTATCAGCCGTCAAATTTCAGGTGCAGTGCGTGAAGAACTCAAGGAAATGCTGGCCTCTTTAGATGTACCCCGCGGCATGAGCGTGATTGTCCGTACGGCAGGTATT
>JGI24770J26754_10001109_pt1 | contig 19259 bp, 15 predicted proteins | sample LakOneMetagenome_FD_26754 | JGI IMG/M metagenome (IMG submission 26754) | reverse complement strand
GCCGTGGAGGCTTGCGCCTCCGCCGGCAGCGGGCCGTCGGGAACCGTCAAGTCAGAGGAACTTGTACTTGACGTTGAAGGTGAAGGCACGGCCACGCGGATCGGCCACACGCGGATCCCAGGCGGCGCCCACCACCTCGTCGACGTTGTGGGCGGTGAACGGCGGATCGCGGTCGAACAGGTTCTGCACGCCCACCGTGATCGTGGTGTTCTTGATGCCGCTATAGGTGCCCGACAGCCCGAAGCGCGTGTAGCTCGACACGTCCGGGTCGAAGCCCGGCGGCGGCGTGCCCTTGCCGGCGTTCGGCACCTGGTCCTTGTAGCCGTTGGCGAAGTTATTGCTGAGCAGGACGCTCCAGTCGCCGCGGCTCACGCTGAAGGTGGCCGAGTGCTTCCAGCGCAGGTACAGGTCGCGGGTGAAGAACATGCCGACGTATTCCTTGTACGGCTGGCCATCGATCTCGGCGAACTTGAAGCTGCCGGTCCAGGTGCCGTCCAGGGTGGCGTTCCACTTGTAGCCGTCGCCGAACTTGCCGTCGCCGCGCAGGCCGACGTCGATGCCGCGGGTCTTGGCCCCCGCCGCGTTGATCCAGCCGGCCTGGACATAGTCNATGGTGTCGTCCGGGTTGCGGATGATGTTACCCGGCAGCAGCGCGGCGTTCTGCAGCACGAGGGTCGCGCTGCGGTTCAGGATGCGATTCTTCATGTTGATCGCCCACCAGTCGATCGAGGCCGAGAAGCCCTTGAACGGCTCGATGACCAGGCCCAGCGTGCCCTGCTTCGACGTCTCCGGCTGCAGCTGCGGGTTGCCGCCGGATTTGAAATCGAAGCGTTCCGGCGCACAGAAGCGGATATCGCCCGGATGGCGCGCGCAACCGACCGAGTCGATCACGCCGTTCGACAGTTCGCCATCGAGCGAACCGGAGTACAACTGCGTGAAGCTCGGGGCCAGGAAGCCCTTGTTGGCCGAACCGCGCAGCAGCAGCCAGTTGGTCGGCTGGTAGCGGAAGGCGACCTTCGGATTGGTGGTGGCGCCGATCACGCTGTAGTCGTCGCGGCGCACGGCCAGCTGCAGCTCCAGGTCTTTCGTCACCGGCACGATGAACTCGGCGAACAGCGCCTTGACGTCGCGCGAGGCCTTCGGCAGGTTGGCATTGCCTGGCGCCAGCAGGATCGGCTCGGCGGCCACGTCCTGGCTGTACAGGTAGGTTTCGCGGCGGAAGTCGAAGCCGGCGGCCATCGCCAGCTTGCCGGCCGGGAGGTCGAACAGCTCGCCCGAGATGGTGCCGTCGAGCTGGGTCATGGTCGTCTTCCCGGTCTGGAAGGCGCCGCGGTACTTGGTGCGCTCGATCGCGTCCATCGCCGCCTGGGTCTGGGTGCCGTCGAGCGACCACGGGTTGACGATGCCGCTGCCGAGCACCTTGTAGAAGTCGGCGGTGTAGGCGTAGCCGTCGAGCAGGTCCATGTGGGATGTGCTCTGCGCCTTCGACAGGCCCAGCTTGTAGTCCCAGTTGCGGATCACGCCCTCGACGCCGACCAGCACGCGGCCGCTGGTGGTCGTGTTTTCCTGGGTACGGTTACCCAGCGGGTTGGCGCGCCATTTGTAGATGATCGGCAGGTTGCGGTTGAAGGTCGGGATGAAGGCCGACAGGTCCTGGTAATACTGGCCGCCCACCGGATAGGCGTTGCCGTTGGCGAGCGAGGTCGAGATCTGGGCCGGGGTCAGGATCGAGATGACTTCCGAACGCGAGCCGATCGCCTCGGCGAAGATCTTGTGGTCGGCCGACAGCTTCCAGGTGCCGCGCACCAGCGCGTTGGCCTGTTCCGACGGCGACTGCATGATGTAGTCGCCACCGTAGTCGTAGGCGCAGGAATAGGTCGAGCGCAGCGGCGAGGTGACGTCGCGCCACAATGCGGTCTGGTACTGCGACATGCCTTCGACGGTGTCGCACCTGCCCTGGAAGCTCAGCGGATTGGCCTGCAGGTAGGTGTTCGGGTCGCCCGGACGCGTGAAACCGGTGCCCAGTGCGGTGCCGGCGCCGGTCAGCTGGTTGGCGTAGGGGGTACCGGTGGTGTCCGGCGACAGGCCGCGCCCCGGCTGGAAGCCGTTGGCGAAGTCGCGCTGGCGCGAGGACAGCTTGTCGTTCTTGGTGAAGGCGGCCGTGGCCATGATGTTGAAGCCGTCGGCTTCCAGGTCGCCGTGGCCGGCGATCAGCGAGGCGCGGTAGATGTCGCCGCCGCCCTTCTGGGTGGCATTGCTGTAGGCCGAGGCTTCCACGCCCTGGTAGTCGGTCTTGAGGATGATGTTCATCACGCCACCGATCGCGTCGGTGCCGTAGATCGCCGAGGCGCCATCCTTCAGCACCTCAATGCGCGAAATGGCCGCCATCGGGATCGAGTTCAGGTCGACCGCCTTGCCGCTCTTGCCGTGGGTCGGTGCGCGGCGGCCGTTGATCAGCACCAGGGTGCTGTTCGGGCCAAGGCCGCGGAAGGAAGCGAAGGAAGCGCCGCCGCTGACGCGGTCGGCATCGGCGCCGAACACGTTGTTGCCGGAAGTCGGGTTGTCGGCGCCGGTGCCGTTTGCCGAGATGGTCGCCATCAGTTGCTCGGCGGAGGTAATGCCCTGCTTTTCCAGGGATTCGGCGCTGATCACCTGCACCGGCAAGGCGCCTTCCTTGGCGACGCGCTTGATGCTGCTACCGGTGATCTCGACGCGCTGGATCTTGTCGGCTGCCGGCATGTCTTGTGCGAGGACCGGGCTGGTGATGCCGATCAGGGCGATCAAATGGGCGAGCTTCTTTAACTTCACGGGGTTCTCCTAACGTTTCCCTTGGCGGCGGTCGAGGTGGCCTGACCGGCTTATCTGTGTGTAATGTCTTGGCATTACGTTATGTTGTCGACTCAGGGTACGCCGAGGAAATCGGCGCATTCCAATGAAATATGCGGCGGCAAGTATAACCAGCAGGAATATTTTCTTTCGGAAAAACCAACATCATCAGGGTTTCGCTCTGGAAGAACGTGCCCTTTGCGCAACATCGACATCCAGATAACGCCATTGCGTGAATTCGACGGGGTGGCGTTTGTAGTTTTTCAACCACGGATGGCGCAGGTCGCCGGATAAAACATGGGTCAGCGGGACCCAGGGGTTGTAGGCGTGGATCAGCTGGTTCATCTCGAAATACAGCTTCTGACGCGCCGGGCCGTCGCTCAGCTGGCGCGCCGCCTCGTAGCGCTGGTTATAGGCTGGCAGGCTGAAGCGCGCGTAATTGGCGCGGCCGGCATTGGGACCGTAGAGCAGCTGGTAGAAGTTGTCGCCGTCGGGGAAGTCGGCGATCCAGTTACTCTCGAACATCTGGACCGTGCCCAGGCGCGAGGCCTTGATGATCTCGGTCTTCTTGTCCGACCTGAAGACGACGCGCAGGCCGATCGCATTCAGGCATTTGCGCCACAGCTCGTCGCGCAGGCGGCCGCTGACGGTGGCCTCGCTGTGCATGGTGAGGGTGAGCGCCTGGCCGTCCGGGCGCCTGCGAAATCCATCCGGGTCCCGTTTCGTGTAGCCGTAGCGGTCCAGCAGCGCATTGGCGAGAAGCGGGTCGTAGGGCACGGGGCTGCGGTAGGCCGGGTCGTAGCCCAGCACGTTCGGCGGCAGCGGCGACTCGGCCTTGATCGCGAAGCCCTTTTTCAGCAGCGCGATGTCCTCGGCATTGTCATAGGAGAGCGAGATCGCCCGGCGCAGCGCGATACGGTCCTTGCCGTAGCCGCCAACGACCGGGTCGTTCATGTTCATCCACATATAGTAGGTCTGCAGCACCGGGAAGCGCGACAGCACGATGCCGCGCGCCGCCAGCTCCGGCTTCAACTGGCCCTCGACCACCACCATGTCGGTCATCGACTCGGGAATCTGCTCGAGGTAGTCGTATTCGGCATTCAGGAAGCCCAGCATGCGGCCCTGGAACTCCTCGGCGATGCGCACCTCGACCCGGTCCACGCGCGGCAGGCGCTTGCCCTCGAGCGCCGCGGCGATCGCCCTGTCTTCCGGATTGTCGCCCGGGGTGGCGTGGAACACGGCCGTCGAATACGGGTTGGCCAGCAGCGTGATGCGGTCGCTGCGCTTCCACTCGCCGACCATGAAGGGGCCGGTCCCGACCGGGTGGTTGCCGGCCTGGCCGGGGTAGGCTTCGATCACTTCGCGCGCCACCACGCTGGTGGCGGACACCGCGAGGTAGAACAGGAAGTTGTTGTCGCGCGCCTTCAGCCGAATGCGCAGGGTGTAGCGGTCGGGGGCCTGCAGGCCTTCTACCTGCGTGTCAGCGTCGTAGCGCGTCTTCAAGGCCTCGTCGCCGGCGATCTTCCCCTCGAACATATACGCCCAGGGCGACTTCAGGGCCGGGTTGTACAGGCGCTTGATGCTGTAGACGTAGTCCTGGGCCGTGACCTCGCGCTTTACCCCCTTGAAGGCCGGGTCGGGGGTGAAATGAATCCCCAGGCGGATGCGGAAGGTGTAGGTCAGGCCGTCCGCGCTCACCTCCGGCATGGCGGTCGCCGTGTTCGGGCGCAGCGTCGCCGGGCGCGCCAGGTAGTCGTAGCGCAGCAAGGGGTCGAACAGGTTTTCCAGCAGCGACAGGGTGGCGTTGTCGGAGGCCACCGCCGGGTCCAGGCCGGTCTCGCTGGTGGACAGGAACATGCGCAAGACCTTTTCCTGCGGCTGCGCGGGCGCCTGGGCGCCACTGCCCGCACACAGCAGGGGGAAGAGGAGGATGGCGGCGTACGGGCGGATGTTCATGGGCTTCATCATATGCGCGTCCCGTTTGGCGCCGCAACAGGCATAACTTTTTCGCATGGCGCGGATGCATTCTTTCATCTGCGCAGCTTGCTATCCGCCTATACTCTTCGCTGCACAATCGTACGACCTCAGCGGCGGCTTCTACATGGCACTCAATTACATCTGGTCCGGATTCTTCCTCGTCGGCATCCTCGCGGCGCTGGCACAATGGCTGTTCCTCGGCGATACCGAGATCTTCAAGCGCATCATCGACGGCACCTTCTCTTCGGCCAAGATGGCCGTGATGGACATCGCCCTGCCGTTGGCCGGCGTCATGACGCTCTGGCTGGGGATCATGAACATCGGCGAAAAGGCCGGCGCCATCAACCTGTTCGCCCGCGTCATCGCCCCCTTCTTCTCGCGCATCTTCCCGGGCGTGCCGAAAGACCACCCGGCCAACGGCCACATGGTGATGAACTTTTCGGCCAATATGCTGGGCCTGGACAATGCCGCCACGCCCTTCGGCCTGAAGGCCATGGAAAGCCTGCAGACCCTGAACCCGAGCAAGGACGAGGCGAGCGACGCCCAGATCATGTTCCTGGTGATCCAGACCTCGGGCCTGACCATCATCCCGCTGGCCATCATGGCCCAGCGCGCGATCCTGGGCGCGGCGAATCCGGCCGACATCTTCATCCCGACCCTGATCGCGACCTACTGCTCGACCATGACCGGCATCGTCGCGGTCAGCCTGCGCCAGCGCATCAACCTGCTGCACCCCGCCGTCTTCGGCTGGATCGGCGGCATGACAGCCTTGATCGCGCTGATGGTCTGGTACTTCACCGTCTTCCTCGACAAGTCGCAAATCGAACTGTTCTCGGTGGTCGCCGCCAACCTGATCCTGTGCTCCGTCATCGCCGCCTTCATGATTGGCGCGCTGGTGAAGAAGGTAAACGTCTACGAGGCTTTCATCGAAGGCGCCAAGGGGGGCATAGAAACCTCGCTCAAGATCATTCCCTACCTGGTCGGCATGCTGGTGGCGATCAGCGTCGTGCGCAACTCGGGCATCCTTGGCATGATCGTCAGCGGCTTCGCCTGGATTTTCCAGTCGCTCGGCCTGCCCACCGACTTCGTCGGCGCGCTGCCGACCGCGCTCATGAAACCGCTCTCGGGCAGCGGCTCGCGCGCCATGATGATCGACGCCATGACCACCTACGGGGTCGACTCCTTCGTTGGCCGCCTGGCCAGCATCCTGCAGGGCGCGGCCGACACGACCTTCTACATCGTGGCCCTGTATTTTGGCTCGGTCGGCATCCGCAAGACCCGCTACGCGATCGGCTACGGCCTGCTGGCCGACCTGGCCGGCGTCATCGGCGCCATCTTCGTCGCCTATCTCTTCTTCGGTTAAGGAGTCCGCATGTTCCGCCGCCTCGCCATCGCCACCGTTTTCCTTGCCGCCTTCGGCAACGCTTCAGCCCAGCTGCCCGCCCCGGTGGCGCAGGTAGCGGCGCAGCAGGGCCTGACGGAGAACGATCTCGGCATCCTGGTCATGAAAGGCGATGCGGTGGTACTGGCCCACCAGGCCGACCGGCCGATGCAGCCGGCATCGACCATGAAGCTGGTCACGACCATGGTCAGCCTGGAGCGCCTCGGCCCCGCCTTCCGCGGCCGCACCGAGTTGCGCTCGAACGGCGAGATCGTGAACGGCGTCCTGCGCGGCAACCTGTTCCTGAAGGGCGGCGCGGACGCCGACCTGTCGGGCGAGGACATCGGCAACATGCTGCGCGCCCTGCACTACCAGGGCATCCGCCGCATCGAGGGCGACCTGGTGCTCGACCGCGGCGTGTGGAACCCGGGCCGCCTCGACCAGGGCCTGCCGCCCTTCGACGAGTCTCCCGAAGCCTATTACAACGTCATCCCGGATCCGCTGCTGGTCAACAAGAACATGCTGCAGATCGACATGCGCTCCACTAGCAAGCGCATGAAACTGGCGATGCATCCGGAACTCGACCGCGTGTCGATCGGTTCGAGCATGACCCTGGTCGACGCCGACTGCTCGAAGTGGGAAGACGGCTGGAAGCTGCCGGAAGCGCTGCGCCAGAAGGATGGCCGCATCAAGGTGACGCTGCACGGAACCTTCCCGAAGGACTGCGCGCGCAGCTACAGCATCAATGTGCTGGACCGCGACGACTACATCGAACGCCTGTTCCGCCAGAAGTGGAAAGACTTGGGCGGGAAGTTCAGCGGCAGGGTCGTGGCCGGGACCGCGCCGGCGGATGCGCGCCTGCTGGCCGAACATACCTCGCGCTCCCTGCCCGAGCTGGTGCGCGATACCAACAAGCCCTCCGACAACCTGCTGGCGCGCACCCTGTTCCTGAGCCTGGGCAGCCTGCAGTCCGATCCGGCCGCCGGCAGCTTCGCCGTGCCCGCCGCCGGCGAGACCACTGCCGTACGCGCCGAGGCGGCCGTGCGCGACTGGATGCGCGCCCACCGCATCGACGATACCGGCTTCGTGATCGAGAACGGTTCCGGCCTGTCGCGCCTGGAGCGCATCACGCCGCAGCAGATGGCGTATCTGCTGCAGGCCGGCCTGCGCAGCAACTGGGCGCCCGAGTTCCAGTCCAGCATGCCGATCGCGGCGATCGACGGCACCCTGCGCCGGCGCCTGCAGGGCACGGCGGCGGCGGGGCGTGCGCGCCTCAAGACCGGCACCCTGCGCAACGTCGTCGCGCTGGCCGGCTATGTGCCCGATGCGGACGGCGTGCAGACCGTGTTCGTGGCGATGGTGAACAGCGAGCAGGCGGGCGACGGGCGCGGGCGCGCGGTGCTCGATGCGCTGGTGGACTGGGTGGCGCGCTCGGGCGCGGCCCAGGCGCAGCCGGCGCCCTGAACCTTACAGACCCTGTTGCTTGAGCGCTTCTATCTCGAAGTCGCCGTCATCCATCAGGCGCAGGCCGATATCCTGGTTCGAGAGCCCCAGGCTGCGGCCCATCGAGATCAGGAGGCTCTGCCCCGGCGCGTTGCGCTGCGGGTCGAGTGCATAGACCGGGTCGGCGAAGGCCTCGCCCGGGCTGACGATGGTCCAGCCCATGTCGCGGAACTGCCGGATCACGTCGTCCAGCCACAGGGCGTTGATGAGGTTATGGTGCATCAGCGCGACCTGGGCAATGTCGCGGCCCTGCAGGCGCTGCGACAAGGCGCGGTAGGCCAGGGCGCGCTGGCGGATGTGGGAGAGGTAGGCCTGGCGGATCGGTTCGACATCCGCTTGCGGATTCTTCGCCAGCACCTCGACCAGCTTGTCGTTCAGGCGCCAGTCGCTGGTGTCGAGCGTGACGTAGGCATTGCGGTAGTCCAGCTCGCGGAGAAAAGCCTTCATGCCGTCGCGCTTCTCCGGCGTGTTCCCTTCGCGCAGATAGGTGTAGCGGAACCATTTTTGATAACCCGGCAGCGGGGCGACGATACGGTCGCAGTCGCGCACCTCCTGCTGGTACTGCGCCAGCCCGGTCTTCGCATTGTTCAGGTCGGGGTGGGTCATGGTGTGGTTCGCCACCGCGTGGCCGGCCTGTCCCCAGACGCGCGCCAGCGCCAGGCCCTCGGGGCGGTCGGCGCCGTTGCCGCAGGTGACGAAGAGCGCCGCTTTCACCTTGTGCTTCGCCAGCGCGGCCAGCATGGCGCTGTTCCTCGCCTGGGGCGACAGGCGCGGGGTCTCGGACAGGGTCGGGCCATCGTCGAAGGTGAAGGCGACCGACTGCGCATGCAGCTGGGGCGCGAGGGCGAGGCAGGCTGCGGCGACGGCGCAGCGCAAGAGGGACAGGACAGGCGTCAAGGGAGGCTCCCCGCAAACGGGACCGCCCTACTGTAGCCGCACCGCCCGGCGCTGTCCAGTCAGCGGACCAGGCGCCGGCGCAGGCCCACCAGCAGCCCCAGCCCGGCCATGGCCATGGCGCCGGACGCGGGTTCGGGCACCGGCAGTTGCACGATGTCGACGCGGGTCTGGTCGGTCCAGTACAGGAAGGTCTCCGTGTCGTAGTGATAACCGTAGGAGTAGTCGTTGGCGCTCACGCCGGTGTTCACGCTGCCACCCCAACCCGAGTAATACTCGTCATATCCGTACCAGCCGGCAGAGAAATCGAGCTCCCCGCCCAGGGTGTAGCTGAAGCGCCGGATGCTGCAGCGCCCGTAGGGGCTGGGCTCCGCCATGCACGGAAAATAGTCCCTGCCCTGCACCAGGAACCCGCTCAGCTCTTCCAGGGCGATGATGCCGTCGCCGTTCCGGTCCTCGCCACTGAAGCTGCCCCCGAGTTGCATGCCGGGCTGCCAGCCCTCTGCCGTGTGCTCGCCTTCGAAGGTCGAATGGCTCTCGAAGTTCCAGTAGAAGCCCGTGTAAGTGAAATCCCAGGTCGTCGGTTCGGCATGGACGTGGCAGGCGCCGGCCAGGAGGGAAGCGAGAAGGAGCTTGCGCATCGCGATTCTCCGTTGAGAGCTCGGAATACCAATTTACTACCTTCGGGTGCGCGCACGCGGCCGCCTGTCGCGGCCACGCGACTCGGCAGCAGGAATTACAGCACGCGGCGGTAGGTCGCCCGCACCAGCTCGCGGTCGCCGCAGTCGAAGTGCCACCATTCGGTGTTGATGCCGAAGAATCCGGCTGCCAGCATGCCTTCCCTCAGCAGGCGGCGATTGGCCACCTGCTGGTCCGTCAAGCTGCCGGCGACCAGGAAGCCTTCTTCCAGCGCCGGGTGCGACAAATCGGTCATGTCGTCGAAACCCGTGCCCATGTCCAGCTCGCGCCCGTTCTCATCGAGCAGGGTGATGTCGAGCGCCATGCCGTAGGAGTGGATCGAGCCGCGCGCCGGATTGGCCAGGTACATCTGCAGGCCGGTGCCCTCCAGCGCATCCCACAGCTGCTGCTGCACCCGCTGCGGACGCAGGGCGTCGAGGATCAGGGCGGTGTAGCCGGGGCGGCGTGCGGCCAGCCAGGCGACGAAGGTTTCCAGCGCGGCCGCCGCGTCAACGTGCAGCCAGGCGCAGTCGTAGGGCGAGTACAAATCGCGTCCGACGAAGTTGTTGGGCGTCGCGTAGCGCAGGTCGATCGCGATCCCTTCGATGCTGGTGAGATGGCGGAATTCAGGGCTGCCGGCGATGTCTTCGCTGGCCACGGACAAACTCATGCACTAACCTTTTTCGAGCAGGGCGCGCGCGGTCGCGCCGATACAGTTGGCCAGCTCGCGCGCCCCGTGCGACAGGGGGGAATGGCTGGCGGTGAGCAGATACAGGTGGACCGGCATCGCGGGCGACCACGGACGGCACTGCACCCTGGACGGGTCGGCCGAGGCGGCGGTGAAAGGATCGAGCACGGCCTTGCCGGCGCCGGCTTCGACCAGCGAGCGGGCGATCTGGTAGGTCTGCACCACGGTGTGGAAGACCGGCTGCACGCCCTGCGCCTCGCAGGCCGCGACGACGATCTCGCCCAGCGGATCGCCATCGGTCAGGCCGATCAGTTCTCCGCTCAGGCCTTCGGCCGTGAAGGGCCTGGAGGCTTCTTCTTCCGACCAGGTGCCGGCGGGCGCCATCACGGTGAGCATGCCATGGGCGATCGGTTCGGCCACGATGCCGGGATGGCGCGGGTCCTGCAGCGAGAGCGCGAGGTCGGCTTCGCCCAGGCGCAGCGCGTTCACGATCTCGCTGGTGTGGTGGGTGGACAGTTCGCAGCGCGCCTGCGGGAAATCGCGGCGCCACACCGTCATCGCCTGCGGCAGCACGCTGATCGCGATGGTCGGCGTCGACACCAGGCGCACCGTCTCCACTGCGCGGCTCTTCAGGCTGGCGGCCAGGCGGCGGATGCCCTGCAGGTCGCGGTTCAGTTTCTCGGTCTCGGCGAACAGGCGGTGCGCTTCCGGCTTCGGATACAGCTTGCCGCGCACGCGCTCGAACAGCGGCATGCCGAGCTGGAGCTCGGCGTGCTGCAGCACCTTGGTCACCGCGGGCTGCGAGATGTGGAGAACCTGGGCGGCACCGCTGATGGTACCGACCTGCATGATGGCGTGAAAAACTTCGATATGACGCAGGCGCATCGCTTCATCCTTCTGTAGAGGCTCCGCGTTCAGGACGCGGATTTGTCGAAGGATACATGGAAACCCCGGCTGCGGCGACCGTCACGGCGTGTTCACGACAGCCGGGTTGGCGGGCCCCGCGGGCAGCGGCGTCGGCGGCGTGGACGGCGTCGGCAGCGGCGCCGGCACGGCCGGATTGGGCAGCGGCACGGGTGCGGCCGGAGCGGGGGCAGTCTCTGGCACCACGGGCGCCGGGGCCGTTGCAGGCGGCAGCGCCGGGACCGGTGTGGTAATCACGGGCGGCATGACCACCGGCAGCGGCGCATTGGCCGGCGTCGTCAATACTTCCAGCAGGGTCGCGGTCTCCGCATCGATATTGCCCGAGATGTCGCTCGGGCGGTACTTCATCTGGAAGGCCGACAGCACGGTGATGGTCTGCTTGTCGAACATGCCGGACTGCTGGATGCCGAAGCCGTGGGCGGCCAGCTTGCGCTGGAACCAGGCCACGTCCGGCAGGGCCGCATCGAAAATCGGGCGCACCAAAGCCACGCGGTTCGCGTCCGGCCACAGTACCAGGCCCTCCTGGGCCAGGCGCGCCCACGGGAACTGCGGGCCCGGGTCCTGCTTGCGCAGCGGCGCGATGTCGCTGTGGCCCAGCACGTTCTCCGGCGCGATGCCGTTGCGCTGGACGATGTCCTTCACCAGCACCATGAGCGCATCCACCTGCGCCTGCGGGAAGGGCGCGTAGACGCGGCCCTGCGGGGTGTCCTTCCAGCCGGCGTTGACGATCTCGATGCCGATCGAGCTGTTGTTCAGCTGCGTGTACTGCTTCCAGCTCGAGACGCCCGCGTGGTAGGCCGAGCGGGTCTCGTCCACCAGGCGGTAGATGATCGGCTGCGGGTCGTCGGTGAGCAGGTAGTGGGCGCTCACCTGCTGCTCGGTCAGGATCTTGATCGAGGTCGGCTTGTCCGACACCGTGTAGTGCAGCACCAGGAAGCGCGCGCGGCTCGACTGGCCCTTGGCNNTGTAGGTGGTGTCGATCTGCGGGCCCTTGGGCGCGGTCGCGCAACCGGCCAGCAGGGCGAGGATGACGGGGACGATCAGGATTTTCATTCGACGGATCCTTGTTGGGTTCTTATTGGCTGGAGCATTGGCCAAGGGCCAGGCGCGCCGCCGCGTAGTGGGCGCGCACGCCGGTCTGGCTGAGCGTGATGTCGGGCGGCAGGGCAGCGCGCATGGTGTCGACGATGGCCGGGTGCAGTTCGGCGGCGCGGCCGGCCAGCGCCACCGGGCGCGGACCGAAGCGCTGGATCAGGGCAGTCGCCAGGCGCGCGAGTTCCTGGCCGGCTTCGCGCAGGATGGCGGCGGCGGCCGGGTCGCGTTCGGCGGTGGCGGCGACCGCGATCGCCAGCTTGCCCACTTCGCCGCGCTCGCGGCCATAGATGAACTGGCGCGAGAACGACCAGTCCGAACCGCCCACGTGCTGGAACACGGCGTGCGCCATGGGCGAGGATTCCCAGGCGCCGGGACGCTCGTCCTCCAGGCGCCAGATATGGCGCAGCGCTTCGCGCGCGATCCAGAATCCGCCGCCGCCGTCGTCCAGCACCACCCCGCGCCCGCCGGCGCGGTGGAAACCGCCCTGGGCGTCGATGAAGGCGCCGATCGAGCCGGTGCCGGAATACACGAGGTAGCCGTCGCCCGGCCGGAAGCTGGCGAGATAAGCGATCTCGATGTCGCTGGAGAAGACCAGCGCCTGCGGGTCCAGGCCAAGCTGTTCGCCCAGCCAGCGCTGCAGGGGTTCCGCTTCGCCGCCGAAGCCGGTCAGGCCGGCGCGCACCGCTTGCGGGCGGCCATGCGCCAGCACCGCGCGCGCGATGGCGGCGAAGGTGGCCTGCACCGCTGCGCGTCCCTCGCCGGAGCCCATCTGCAGGGCCGACAGGCCGCCGGCCGTGCCTTCGGCGACGATGCGCCCGCCCGGCCCTGCCAGGGCCCAGCGGGTCTGGGTGCCGCCGGCGTCGATGCCGAGGCCCAGGGGCTCAGTGCTGTCTTGCTGCTGTTCGGGATCTTGCATAGCCCGCGAGTGTACGTTGTGGTCGCGCCGGCACGCGAATGAATGCTGGCGCTATGTGCATGAACAAAGGTTATGAGCCTGGCAATCAGGGCTTGCGCCAGGCCTGCACGCGCGCACCTTCGTTGCCGAGGCGGTCGACCGGGCTCACGTAGACCAGGTCGGCGGCGCCCAGCTTCGCATCGTCCGGCACCGTCCAGTCTACACGCGAAGCCGGCGCGACGTCGAAGCGCCAGTCTCCGCCGTGGCGCGACCACACCGCATACAGCGCGGTCGCCTTGCCCGCCTTGAGTTTCAGCTTGACGCCGCCCTTGCCGGGCGCCCCGCTGACCTGGGGCGTGCCGGGACGCTCGTTGGCCAGCCAGGTGGTGGCCGGGACCAGGGCCGGGCCGGTGTAGATGCGGCTCTTCAGCTTGTCGCTGATACCCTGGCGGTTCTGGGTGAGCGCAATCATGCTGAAGTGGACGTGGCCGGTCGCCAGCTGCCGCTGGCGCGTCAGGGCGATCTGGTCCAGGATCTCCTGCGGCTCGTAGGTCTTGGTCGGCGCCGGCGCGCCGATGCGGCTGGTGAACAAGCCCGGCCACATGTGGCGGCCCTGCGGGTTCTGGCTGATCCAGTAGTCGAGCAGCACCGGATAGGACTGCGCGGTCTGGGCGATCGGCCAGTACAGCTGCGGCACGAAATAATCGAGCCAGCCCTTTTCCAGCCACAGCTCGGCGTCGGCGTACAGCTTGTCGTACTGCGAGAAGCCGTTGATGCCCGGCGGGCGGCGGTCCGGACGGCCCATGCCGAAGGGGCTGATGCCGAAGCGCACCCAGCTCTTCTCGCGGTGGATGCCCTTGTACATGGACTCGATCAGGCGGTTCACGTTGTCGCGGCGCCAGGACGGACGATCGAGCTTGCCGCCGGAGGCGAGATAGCGCTCCCAGGCCGGGGTGTCGGGGAAGTCGAGTTCCTTCATGGCCGGCTTGCCGCCGCCGTCCAGCGCCTGTGCATTGCCGGCGACTTCCGGCGCCTCGATCGGGTAGGGATAGAAATAGTCGTCGATGTGCACGCCGTCGATGTCGTAGCGGCGCACCACGTCGAGGATCACGTCCATGGTCTGCCTGGAAGCGGCTTCCTCGCCCGGGTCCATCCACATGAACTTCCCGTAGCGCTTCACGGCCGAGGGGATGGTGTTGGTGATGTGGTTCGGCGCCGCCGGCGAACGGGCATTGTCGTGGCGTGCACGGTAGGGGTTGAACCAGGCGTGCAGCTCGAGGCCGCGCGCATGCGCCTCCTTCACCCAGAAGGCGAGCGGGTCGTACCAGGGCGAGGGCGGCTTGCCCTGGGCGCCGGTCAGGTATTCGGTCCAGGGTTCGATCTTCGACGGATAGATCGCGTCGGCGGACGGGCGTACCTGCAGCACGATGGCGTTCAGGTTCAGGTCGACCGCGCGCTCCAGGATGGCGATGGCTTCCGCCTGCTGCTGCGCGGCCGGCAGGCCCGGTTTGCTCGGCCAGTCGATGTTGGCCACCGTCGAGACCCAGGCGGCGCGGAATTCGCGCGGGGCCGGCGGTGGCGTGTCCCCGGTGCCGGGCGTGCCGCCGGGGGCGGTCGGCTGCGTGGTGCAGGCGGTGAGGAATCCGCCCATGGCCAGGGCGCCGCCGAGCAGGCCGAAAGTGAGGCTGCGTTTTTTCAGGTTGGGCTTCAAGTCCACTCCTTTATTCATTCTTAGACTTTGACGANCCACCGCTTGCGCCACATGCCGTAGGCAATCGCGAACATGCANGCGTTGAAGAGGATGGCGTATGACAGGGACGTNTTGGCGGCGCCGATGGGCAGCGCCTTCAGCGGCGCGTACAGCGTGCTGCCAAGCGAATGCTGGCTGCCGTCCGGCTGCGCCAGCTTGATGAACCCAAGCATCTTGGCGACGAAGCCGGAGAAGGCGAAGATGAACAGCGCGTTCATCCCGTAGATGAGGAAGGGCTTGGCCCACACGCCCGCGCGTTCGCGCACGATGGCGTAGGGGTTGGCGTCGAGCAGCCAGTAGAAGACGCCGAAGGCGAGCAGCGCCCAGCCGGTCATCCAGAGGCAGAAGGACACCGTCCACAGGCTCTTGTTGATCGGCATGAGCACGGCGTCCAGGCTCGAGCCCAGGGCCAGGAAGATCAAACCGGCGAACAGCATCCAGATCGTCTGCTCGGTGCGCGGCAGCTCGAGGGCCAGCACGCGGCCGGCGAGCACGCCGAAGAGCTGGCTGCACAGGGCGGGGATGGTGGAGACCAGGCCTTCGGGATCCCAGGTCTTNGCCTGCACCCACAGGTGGCCATCGAGGAGCATGCGGTCGACGTATGCGCCGAAGTCCTTGCCCGGTTCCAGCANGCCGGCGCCGATGCCGGGCACCGGCACCCACAGCATCAGCACCGAATACAACGCCAGCAAGGCCGTGATGACCAGCAGCTGCGCGCGCCAGCCCAGGTAGACGACGATGGGCGCGGCCAGCACCGTGCACAGGGCGATGCGCTGCAGGACGCCGGGGATGCGCACGGTGTCGAAGTCGAAGCGCGGGATCAGGTTGAGCAGGAAGCCGATCAGGAAGATCAGCGCGGCGCGTTTCGCGAGCTTGAGCAGCAGGCGCGGCTTGTCGGCGCCGGCGGCGGCGAGGCGCCCCAGCGACAGGGTCATGGCGACGCCGCCGATGAAGAGGAAGAAGGGGAAGATACAGTCGGTGAAGGTCCAGCCGTTCCACTTGGCGTGGGCCAGCTGGGCGTGCAGATTGCTCCAGTCGCCCGGGTTATTCACGAGCACCATCGCGGCGATCGTGAAGCCGCGGAAGGCGTCGAGGGACATCAGGCGCGCTGCTTGCATAGTCTCCANATTGTTGTTTTTGTAGGGTGGGCGGGTTCTCCGCCCACCCGGTCAACGCACGGTTGGGAGCCACGGAGCANGTCCCGGGACGTGATTTGACCGCGTGGGCAGGAGACCTGCCCACCCTACGAATTATTTTTTGCCGAATTCCGGATCGATCTTCACCAACGCCGCCATGATGAAGGCCGGGATCGTCGACAGGCACGCCCAGATGAAGAAGTGCTTGTAGCCGAGGTATTCCTGCAAATCCCCGCTCCACATCCCCGGCACCATCATGCCGAGCGCCATCAGGCCGGTGCAGATCGCGTAGTGCGCCGTCTTGTGCTCGCCCTCGCAGATCATGATCATGTAGAGCATCATCGCGGTGAAGCCGAAGCCGTAGCCGAACTGCTCGACCGCGAGCGAGGCGCAGACCACGGCGAAGCTGGTCGGCTGCGCCTGCGACAGGTAGACGAAGACCAGGTCCGGCAGGTGCACGGCGAAGACCATCAGCCACAGGCAGCGCTTGAGCCCCAGGCGCGAGATCAGGTAGCCGCCCGCCAGGCCGCCCAGGGTCAGGAAGGCGATGCCGATGGTGCCGTAGGCGATGCCGTACTGCTCGGTGGTGAGGCCCAGGCCGCCCTTGGCCAGCGGGTCCTTGAGGAAGGGCGCCACCAGTTTCAGCAGCTGCGCTTCGCCGAGGCGGAAAGTGAGGATGAAACCGAGGATCAGCCAGATGTCGCGCTTGCGGAAGAACAGGGCAAAGGTGACGAAGAAGTCGCGCAGCGGATTGCTGGTGCCCGCCACCTTGTGGTCGCTGTCGGGCCTGGGCAGGATCATCCCGTGCCACAGGAAGGCCACGAAGAACAGGGCCGCCAGCACGAAGAACACCACCGACCAGGCCTGGTTGACGTCACCCAGCTGGTGGGCGAGGTAACCCGCCAGCACCACCAGCGGCCCCTGCCCCGCCAGCGTGGCCAGGCGGTAGAAGGTCGAGCGCACGCCCACGAACGCGGCCTGCTGCTGCTGGCGCAGGCCGAGCATGTAGAAGCCGTCGGCCGAGATGTCGTGGGTGGCGGAGCTGAAGGCCATCAACCACATCACGGCCAGGCTCGCGACAAAGAAGTTCGGCAGGTGCAGCGACATGCCCACGGCCACCAGGGACGCCGCGACGGCCAGCTGCAGCAGCACGGTCCAGCGGCGCTTGGTGCCGAACATGTCGACGATCGGCGACCACAGCGGCTTGATCACCCAGGGCAGGTACAGCAGGCTCGTATAGAAGGCGATGTCGGAGTTGGACACGCCCATGTCCTTGTACATGATGACCGAGAGGCTCATCACCACCACGTAGGGGATGGCCTGGGCGAAGTAGAGGGAGGGGACCCACAGCCACGGGGACTTGACGTTCTCTTTGTGCATTCTCTGTCTCGTGGTCGGCGGGCGGCCCCGCTCTTATGCGATGGCGTCGCGCACGCTGCCGCGTGACGCTTCTAATAGGGCTTGCGCCTGCTCGACACTGGTTTGTTTGATCAAGGCCACGATCGCAGTCTTGACGTGGTAGCCGCACTGTTCCAGCACCGCCTGCGCGGCCGCCTCGTCGGCGCCGCTGGCGAATGCGGTCAGGCGGATGGCGCGTCGCACCAGCTTGGCATTGGTAGCCCGGAAGTCTACCATCAGGTTGCCGTAAACCTTGTTCAAACGCACCATCAGNCCGCTGGAGAAGGTGTTCAGCGCGATCTTCTGCGAGGTGCCCGCTTTCAGGCGGGTGGAGCCGGAGATGATTTCCGAACCCGTGTCCAGCACCACGCCGATCTCGGCCTCATTGGCCACCGGCGCATCGGCATTGTTCGAGAAGCCGATGGTCAGCGCGCCCGCGGCACGCGCGGCGCGCAGGGCGCCCAGCACATAGGGGGTGAAGCCGGAGGCGGCCAGCAGCAGCACCACGTCGCCGGCGTCCACCTTCACGCTCGCCAGGTCGGCGGCGCCCTGCCCGACGTCGTCCTCGGCGCCCTCGACCGCCACGAACATCGCCTGTTCTCCGCCGGCCAGCAAGGCCACGGCGCGGCCGTGCGGCCAGGAGAAGGTGGGGTTCAATTCGACGCTGTCGAGCACCCCGAGGCGGCCCGAGGTGCCGGCGCCGACGTAGATCAGGCGCCCGCCCGCTTCGATGCGCGGCAGGGCGGCGGTGATGGCGGCGGCGATGCGCGGTGCGGCTGCGCGCACGGCCTCGACGGCCTTGACCTGGTCGTCCACGAAGACGTTCACCAGTTCCGTGGTCGGGTACTGGTCGAGGGTGGCGTGGTCCCGGGCCGGGGTTTCGGTTTTCAGCATGGCCTTGTCTTCTTGATGGGCAGTAGTCGATAAAACCAGTGTAATACCAATGCTTGGGGCGGTCCCATGAAAGCTGCACCCGTCATCATGACGAAAAGTTATGCAGGGCGGCGCAACTCTGCGACGAAATCGTAGTGGTCGCTCAGGCAATAGGAGCGGGTCAGCTCGACCGGCTCGCCCGATTCCAGGTAGCCGATGCGGGTGATGAAGAGCACCGCGCGCCCTTCCGGCACGGCCAGGCGCGCCGCCAGCTCGGCGGACGCGTTCATGGCGCGCAGGTGCTGCAGCGCGCGCACCGGCATGTGGCCGGTCTTGGCCAGGTGGGCGTACAGCGAGCCGCCCACGTTTTCCGGGCGCGGCAGGATGGTGGCCGGGATCACGCTGGTCTCGTAGGCCATCACGACCTCGTCGGCCAGGCGCAGGCGCTCCAGGCGCGCGACCCGGCTGCCGGGCGACAGGCCGAGCGAGAGCTGGGCGTCGGCGTCGGCCTGCATCAGGTCGCGCCGCAGCCAGTGGCTGCTGGGCGTATAGCCGCGCTGCTGGAGCTGCTCGGAAAAGCTCGACAGGTCGGACAGCGGTTGCTCGATGCGCGGCGCGATGTAGTTGCCGGAGCCGCGCCGGCGCACCACCAGGCCCTGCTCCACCAGCTGGTCGATGGCCTTGCGCGCCGTGACGCGCGAGACGTCGAGCTGCTCGGACAGGGTGCGTTCGGAGGGCAGCGCCTGGTCGGCCTGGTAGCGGCCGTCGCGCACGTCCTGTGCGAGCTTGCGCGCCAGCTGCATATAGAGCGGCGAGTTGTCGTTCAGGTCGACCTGGAAGGATGGGCTGATAGTGGTCATCTCGTCAATGAATGTGTCAGGAAGAGTGTACGGGGCAGACCCGGATCGCGGCGCCCCGGCGAACCATGAAAAAGCGTTGCCCCCGCATGCTCCTGCCTTATAAGCATACCACTTGATACCAATATAAAACGGTTATGCCAAGGCCACCGCTATTCATTTGGCAATCCTTTCCAACCCTCCGTATGCTGGTCCGACAAGCTGCAATTTCACATACAGCCCACAGAGGCAGGAAGGGAGACCGGATGAACGAGCGCAGGCGATCCTTGCTGGGCATGGCGCTGCTGGGCGCGATGGAGCCGCTGTTTGCCATGCCGGCCGGCGCCGCCGGCCGCCAGGCGCTCGACGCCGAGCTGGCGGCGGTCGTCGACGACCCGGCCCTGC
>JGI24770J26754_10001101_pt1 | contig 19359 bp, 15 predicted proteins | sample LakOneMetagenome_FD_26754 | JGI IMG/M metagenome (IMG submission 26754) | reverse complement strand
GGCTCCGACGTGGAGAGCAGCATCGACAGGACCGTCGACCGCGCCGTCGACCGCGCCGTCGGACGAACCGTCGGACGAACCGTCGGACGAACCGTCGGACGGACCGTCGGACGGACCGTCAATCAACGACCCGGCCACCGCCGGGACGCCGAGCAGCGCCTCACCGGTCGCCCCGGAGCCGGTCCACGTCGGGTCCAACCCTGGTGCGGTGATCGTCACCTGAGCGGAGGCACTGATCGCTTCATCTGCCTCACCGCTGAGTGAGCCGGGCCCAGCCTCGAGCTCCCACAGCAGGGCGGGGCGCTCGCCGTGCCACCGCAGCGCATACGACGTGATGCCCCACGGGGTGGACACGCCGTGGGCCTCCACCTGCTGACCCAACCAGGTGCGATCGAACGCTGTGAGCAGTGCGGGGCCACCGACGCCCTGGGACACGACCACGTCGAGCACCGAGTTCGCCCGCGCCGCCAGCTCAGCCACATCGAACCCGAGCATGCCGACCGGAACCGCCGCGGCGGCATCGTTGACCCCGCCGCCTGCCACAGCATCGGAACGTCCGTGACCGACCGCAGCGGACCACAATGCCCGGACCGCCGGGATGGCATCGTCGGCTCCCGCCAGCACCAGCGATCGGGCGGCCAGTGCGGTCGCGAACGTCGAGCGCACCGACCCTGAGGCGCTCGAGNCGCTCAAGGATGCGGACGCGTCTGCCGGGCCCGACCGTGTCGGTGCGAGCGTTGCCGACAGCGCCGCCGCGACGGTCAGCGCATCCTCTGCCACTTCGGGCTGACCGACGGCGACGAGCGCCGGGGCAACGGAACGCAACGCACGAACGGCGGAGACAGCCAGATCGTCGGTGCACCCCCTGCCCTTGTGCAGCCGGCGGATCGCCACCGCAGCGGGCGCCACGAACTGCTCCGCCGCTGGGCCTTCCGGGTCTGTGGCGCCGCCGAGCGCTCCAGCGATCGAGTGCAGCAACGCCACCGTGGCGTCGCTTCGGTCGCCCATGCGGACCTCTCCCCCGAGGCGCTGTGCATCCGCCAGACCTCGGGCGATCGGGACGAGCGCGTCCGACGAGTTCAGACGAGTCATCGCTTCTGCGACCTCCGCTGCCCGCACCGCCGCCGGCGGCCCGCTCGGCGCCACGCGGTGGCGGTCGAGGCAGGCACCGAGCTCGTCGGCACCGGCGAGTCGCAGCATCGAGGACGACCAGATCAGCGCACGATCCCAGTCGGCCTCGGGCACCACGACCCTCAACTCCGCACCCTCGCTACGCCCCGCCGAATGGACCGCCCAACCCTTGGCGACCGCCGCCGCGTCCGGTGCCTCCCACGGCGCCGCTGGAGCGGGTGCGCCCCGACGGTCACCATCGGTGACGGGCAACAGCACGCGGGCGGTCGCGGTGTGGGCGAGCGGCACCACGAACGCTGCTTCGGCAGCACCCGTCGACGACGTCGCGTCCACTGCGAGGATCGAGTCGTCACCGCTGGCGAGCCGGGGTGCGACCGTGTCGATGTCGCCTGACACGGTTCGAGCCGGATCACGGGTGAGCAGCATCGACGGGGCCGAGCCGCCAGACCGGCCGGAGCCGTCGATCATCACTGCGGCGCCATCCGAGCGGATCGACGAGACACGGCCGACACCGTCGAGGCCCAACGGCCGGATCACGAACGCCAGCGCGACGGGGACCGCCGTGCGGTTCTCCACTTCCACGATGACGCCCGGGCCGCGCCAGTCGCCGGCATGAGCCTGCGCGGCGAACACCCGTGTCACGACGTCACCGCCCGGCACTCGCAACGCCGTCTCCACCACCGGCGAGTCGTCCAGCGCCGACTGGCGAACTGCGGCTTCACGGGAGGGGAAGTGCCAGCGGTCCTCCGCCCCGATCCACCAGTCCAGGGACCACGACGCTCCGGCGATCTGCACCGACCCGGCCGTGTCGACGTTCGCGAGCACCCCGGAGTCCAGCGTGCCGAGCGGTGTCCATGCTCGTTCGGCAACATCGCTTCGGCCGTGGGTCGAGGATCGGTGCACGCCTCGGGGCCGCACCGGCCCGACCGCATCGGTCCTGGCGGCGGTCGCTCGACCAGGTTCCGCATCGCTCATCGACGACGGCGACTGGCTCGGCTGCGGTTGGGCGTCGGGGCTCGGATCGCTCATGGTGAGCGCAGACTACGTGCGCTCGACGCACAACCCGAAGGCCGTGGCACTCCACGATCGCCGTGCGGCCGCGGCATCAGTGGCACAACGACAGAGTGCGGCTGTTCAGTACGACAGGCTGTGGTGCTCGACGCCGCCAGCCTGACCTCGTACCAGACCCCGGTACGCATCCTGGGCCGTCGCACCCTCGTGGCAGACCGCGTGCACCTCGGCGCAGATCGGCATCTCCACGCCGTACTCCGACGCCAACTCCATGACGACCTTGGAGGTCTTGACCCCCTCGGCGACCATGTTCATGTCGGCGATGACCTCTTCGATCGTGCGCCCGCTGCCGAGCTGCTCGCCGACGAAGCGGTTGCGGCTCTGGGTCGACATGCACGTGGCGATCAGGTCGCCCATCCCTGCCAGCCCGGAGAACGTGGCGAACTGGCCACCCATCGCCTCGCCCAGACGGCTCAGCTCGGCGAGCCCTCGGGTGATGACCGCCGCCTTGGTGTTGTCGCCGGTGCCCAGACCGTCCGCCATGCCCGCCGCGATCGCGATCACGTTCTTGAGCGCGCCGGCCACCTCGCACCCGACCACGTCGGGGTTCACGTACACCCGGAACAGCTTCTGGTGGAAGATCCGTTGCAGGTGGTTCGCCACCATGAGGTCCGGCGTTGCGATCACCGCCGCTGCCGCGTCGCCGGCGAGGATCTCCTTGGCCAGGTTCGGGCCGGTCAGCACCGCTGCGGGGTGACCGGGCAGCACCTCGTTGATGATCTGGGTCATCCGCAGCCGTGTGCCTTGCTCGAGGCCCTTGGTCAGCGACATGACCGGCACCCACGCACGAACGTGCTCGGCACACTGCTCCAACGCGGAGCGGAACCCCTGCGACGGCACGCCCATGACGAGGAGATCGGCCTCGGCCACCGCGTGGGCGAGATCGGTCGTGGCGCGCAGCGACGGGTTGAGCGCGAACCCGGGCAGGTACCGCTCGTTGGTGTGCCGCGAGTTCACCTCGTCGGCGAGCTCGTCGCGACGAGCCCACAGCACCGTCGAGACGTGATCGGACGCGAGGTGCGCCACCGTCGTCCCCCACGATCCGCCCCCGATGACGGCCACCCTGATCCGCATGGCGACATCATAGGCACGCGGCCCGTCGTACGCTGCGCCGATGACCGACTCTGCTGCACCGCCGCCTCGTGCCGTCGTGCTCGTGCCGGTGAAGTCGTTCAGCGATGCCAAGGTTCGCCTCGCCGGCGTGCTCGACGAACGATCCCGGGCCGAGCTCGCGCGATCGATGGCGACCCGGGTGCTGCACGCTGCAGCCCCGCTCCCGGTCGCAGTGGTGTGCGACGACGACGACGTGGCGAAGTGGGCGATCGACAACGGTGCGTCGGCCATCCACACCGACCGTGTCGGGCTCAACCCTGCGGTGGCGTTCGGCGTGTCGTTCCTTGCCGCCGACGACGTGGAGCGGGTCATCGTGGCCCACGCCGACCTCCCGTTCGCGACGGGCCTCGCAGCACTCGGCGACGCTGCGGTCGACGAGGTGGTGCTGGTGCCGGACCGGCGGGGCGACGGCACGAACGTGGCGTCGATCCCGACCGGGCGGAACTTCACCTTCCACTACGGCCCCGGCTCGTTCCGCGCCCACTGCGACGAGGCCCGCCGACTGGGGCTGACCGTCCGTGTCCTCGAGTCGACGGTGCTCGGATGGGACGTCGACGAGCCCGACGACCTCTACGCGCCGGCGGCGCTCGGCACGATCCCAGGCGCAGGATCGCCGGACGAGCAGCGAGCGAACCCGACGTGAGCGACGACCTCGACCCGCTGGCACCCGGCGGGCCGACCACGATCGACCTCCCTGTTCCCGACCGGGCGCTCGTGATCGTCGCCCACCCCGACGACGCCGAGTTCCAGGCCGGCGCGACGCTCGCCAAGTGGGCCCGGGCCGGCTGCGAGGTGCATCACCTGGTGCTCACCGACGGCTCCAAGGGCACCTGGGACCCAACGGTCGACCCCGCTGAGCTCGTCGCCGAACGACATCGCGAGCAGCATGCCGCCGCACATGCGCTCACCGGTTCCGCCGACGCCGGCCGGGTCCACTTCCTCGACCTGATCGACGGGGAGCTGGTGTGCGATGTCACCAACCGAGGGCTGGTCGCTCGAGTCATCCGCCAGGTTCGACCGACCGTCGTGATCGGTCACGACCCCTGGAAGCGCTACCGGCTGCATCCGGACCATCGAGCCGCGGGGAAGTTGTGCGTGGACGGCATCGTCGCCGCACGCGATCCAGGATTCCACCCGGAACTGCTGCGCGATGGGCTGGATCCACATCGTCCCGAAGTGCTGCTGCTGTTCGAGCCCGATGTGGCGAACCACGCCGAGCTCGCCACGGACGCCGACCATGTCACCCGCCTGACGGCGCTCGAGGCGTTCGCCAGCCAGATCGCGACGACACACCTCTACAAGGTCGACAGCATCGTCCGCGCCGACGGCAAGGTACCTGCCGACGGCGACGGCGACACCGGCACCGGCACCGGCGAGATCGATCCGATGGCGGCGTGGCGCAACCGGGAGCGAGCGCGCCTGGCAGGTCCAGGGGCGTGGGCCGGTGCCACCCTTGCCGAGCCGTTCCGCTTGATCGTCGACCAGCTCTGACGGACTGAGCGACCCGACCCGAGCCGTTTCGCTCAGGAGCGTCAGGAGCGTCGTGGTCTGCCGGGGCCGGCACCGCCGGCGAACGCCTGAGCGATGCCCACCCATCGCTCCGCCTCGTCGCCGTGCACCACCAGCGCGAGGTCGTCACGGTGTCGTCGCTGGGTGACCAGCAGGCAGAAGTCCAGCGCCGAGCCGCTGACCCGATCCGTTGTGCTTTCGGCACCCCATGTCCATGTCGTGCCGTCGGGGGCATCAAGGACCACGGCGATGTCGACCGCGGGCGGATCCATGCCCCGAACGGAGTAGCTGTAAGCGCGGGCACGCACCCCCATCTCTGCGATGTGGCGGAGCCTTGCCGAGACCTCGGGATCCAGTCCGAGTGCGTCACGAACGTCCTGGCCGTGCGCCCAGGTCTCCATCAGCCGGGCGGTGAGGAACGACACCGCGCCCATGTCGGGGCCGAACCACGCCAAGCGGGTTCGTGGTCCCAGGATCGACGCGGCGCCGGCCAGCTCTGACGACGCGTCGTGCCACCAGTCGCGGGTTCTGATCGGACCGAGCGAACGACCTCGATCCGTTGCTTCGGCGATGGGATCGACGCCACCCGACATCGCGGACTCGAGCCGCATCGAGAAGCTGAAGGGGTCGTTCAGCGCCAGCACTGCGAAGTCGTCGAAGGCCGCCAGGTGTGCCAGCTCGTCGGCGACGTCCCAGCCGTCTGCGGGAGTCGGTGTGCGCAGCGCGTCCTCGTCGAGATGGTCCACCACGTCGGCGAGCGACCGCACCTCATCGGCGAGGTCGGCGCGCAGTCGATCGAGCAGGTCGGACGACGAGTCCACCGATCAGCCGCGTCGGCCGGTGACGATCGATGTGGTCGGCACCCTCGGTGCCGTCGTCGTCGCGTTCGTCGTCGCTCTCGGAGCGGTCGTCGGGGCAACGGTGGTCGGTGCTGCAGCGGTCGTCGCTGGAGCTGGCGGAGCGGTCGTGGCGGTGGAGTCGCTGCCGGAGTCGCTGCCGGCGTCGGTCCCGTCGTTGCCGCCGGTCTCATCGGCAGAGCCGCTGTCGACCGTGCCCGAGCCGGCACCCGTCGAGTCGACCGTGGTGCTCGGCGCGATGCCGCCCGGAGCGAAGTCGGTCGGGTCGATGCGGGCGAGCACGTTGCCGATCACATCGTTCATGAACGGCGGCTCGGGACGGGTGGGACCGGAGTGCAGCACCGACACGATCACGTCGCCGACGGCGAAGATCGCCCATTCCTGCACGCCGTTGCCGCTGGCGTCGACGTAGGTGGCGCCCACGTAGTCCTCGGCGATGAGCGGTGTCTGCGCCGGATCCTTGATCTCGATCTTGGCCTGGCCCGCCGGACCGTTCCGGTAGAACTGGTCGCACCCGCCCATCGCGTCACCCACATCGAAGATGTAGGACTTGGCTGACTGCCACTTGTCGACGTGCATGGACTGGGCGATCACCAACGAGTCGTTCGTCGGATCCTTGAACACCACGGAGTGGACTTCGGACAACGGCGTCGGGGGGGCCACCGTCTCGCCGCAGAACGTGCTGTTCATGACACCGAACGTCCCCAGGTTCGCGTCGCCTGCCTCCCAGCCCTTCGGGAGGTCGTCGAGGGTGACGAGCGCCTGGTTGACGTCGACCTGTCCGGCGAGGCGGGCCTGATCGATGCGCACCGCAGAGGACTCGTCGTAGCTGAAGAACGTGAGCGGGTACGCCGCTGCCAACCCGAGCGCCGCTCCGCTGAGCAGCAACAGGCCAGCCAGCATCAGCACCCGCAGGGACTGGGTCCGCAGTCGGCCCAGGAAGGATCTCACCGGCTCATCCTTGCGCGTCGGAGCCCGCAGGTGGGGTCTCTCCCCCGCCGAAGCGTGCCTCCCAGCCCGCAAGCTCCTCAGCGTCGAGCTTGCGGAACAGCAGCGACGGTGCCACCAATGCGGCACCAGGCGCCATCAGCTCCGTCGCTGCGGTGCCGAGTCCGGCATCCAGACGCAGCGGCACTCCCATGAGATCTGGGAACGCGTTGCGCAGGCGTCCCGCGGTTGCGGGAACGAACGGCTCGGCAGCGACGGAGTACGCGAGGACCAGGCCCAGCGCGGTCCGCAGCGTGCACGCCGCAGCATCGCGGTCGACCTTGATCGCCTTCCACGGTTCGGTCTGCTCCAGGTAGAGGTTCCCCTCGGCCCACAGCGCTCGCAGCGCCGCGGCGGCCTTGCGGAACTCCAGCGCGTCGAGATGCCCGGTGTACTCGATCAGACGCTGCTCGACCCGTTCGGCCAGCTCCGCTTCGGCGACGCCGGGAGCGCCACCCTGGGGGACCTGCTCGCCGAAGTGGCGGACCACCTGTGTGACGGTGCGGTTGACGAAGTTGCCGAAGGTGCCGACGAGGTCCTTGTTGACGGCATCGCCGAACAGCTCCCAGGTGAAACTCGTGTCGTCGGACTCGGGGGCGTTGGCCATCAGGTACCAACGCCAGTAGTCCGCCGGCAGCAGCTCCAAAGCGTCGGACATGAACACGCCGCGGTGGTCCGTCGTGGAGAACTTGCCGCCGTAGTAGTTGAGCCAGTTGAAGGACTTCAGCCGGTCGACGATCTTCCAGTCTTCACCCGAACCGAGGATCGTGGCAGGGAAGCTCAACGTGTGGAACGGCACGTTGTCCTTGCCCATGAACTCTGTGTAGGTGACGTCGTCAGCACCCCGATCGGTGCGCCACCAGCGCTCGAACAGCGCTTCGGCGTCGTCGGGGCCGACCTGCATGTCGGCCCACTCGCGTGTGGCGCCCAGGTACCCGATCGGCGCGTCGAACCAGACGTACCAGACCTTGCCGGCGACCTCGGGGAAGTCGTCGGAATCGACCGGGATGCCCCAGTCGAGGTCGCGGGTGATGCCCCGATCGTCGAGACCTTCGTCGAGCCACTTGTAGGCGATCGAACGGGTGAGCTGCGGCCAGTCGGCCTTGGTGTCGACCCACGCCCGGATGCGGTCCGCCAGCTGCGACTGCAACAGGAACACGTGGGCGCTGGAGCGGATCTCCAGGTCGGTGGACCCGGAGATGGCGCTGCGGGGTTCGATCAGGTCGGTGGGCTCGAGCGGCTTTCCACAGTTCTCGCACTGGTCGCCTCGAGCGCGTTCGTAGCCGCAGTTCGGACAGGTGCCCACGACGTAGCGGTCGGGAAGGAACCTGTCATCTGCGACCGAGAAGACCTGTTCTGTGGTGCGCACCTCGGTGAAGCCTTCGGCCTTGAGGCGCCGGGCGAAGTGGTCGGTCAGCCGGTGGTTCGGTGGACGCGAGGTACGCCCGAAGTGATCGAAGCTCAGGTCGAAGCGGATGCACAGGTCCTTTTGCACCTCGTGCTGAGCGGCGCAGAACTCCTGGACGCCGAGACCCGCCGCGCGGGCCGCGAGCTCGGCTGGCGTGCCGTGCTCGTCGGTGGCACAGATGAACAGCACCTCGTGGTCAGCGGCGCGCAGGTAGCGGGCGTACACGTCGGACGGCAGCATCGACCCGACGAGGTTGCCGAGGTGCTTGACGCCGTTGATGTACGGCAGTGCGCTGGTGATGAGGTGACGGGTCACGTCGGCGATCGGCTCCGTTCGGGGGACGCCCCAGCCTACCGGCGCGGGCTGCGCCACCCCGGCGCTGTCAGTGGCGCTCTCTACGATCCGTCTCGTGGTCTTTCCCCAGCACACCGCCCCTGAACGGTTCCGCCCCGTGCCGGACCGTTCCGTGGCGTTGTACGGACTCGACATCGAGACCGACACCTCGGTCGACGGCTTGGACCCGGCCCGGTCGCCGATCGTGGCGGTCGCAGTCGCCACCGACGACGGCGATCACGTGTTCCAAGGACAGGAGACCGGGATCCTCGCCGATCTCGACACGCTGCTGGCGCACCTGCCCCCTGGGCTGGTCGTGACCTGGAACGGCGCGGGTTTCGACCTGCCGTTCCTTGCCGAACGCGCCCGCATCATCGGCGCCACGATCGGTCTGCAGCTGTGGAGGGACCCGACCATCGAGTCCGATCCCGGCGCCTTCCGGGGCCGCTGGTACCGCCACGACCACCTCGACGGCTACCGGGTGTACCGGGCCGACGTCGGCCGGTCGCTCGGGTTGTCGTGCGGGCTCAAGCCGTTGTCTCGTCTGGTCGGGCTGCAACCGATCGAGCTGGACCGGTCGTCGCTGCACCTCCTCGACGACGACGTGGTGCGCCGCTACGTCGCGTCCGACGCCCGTCTGGCCAAGGAGCTCGTGCTGCGGCGCTGGCCGCTCGCCTGGCGCGCCGCGGATGGCTGTCACACCCCCGTGTCACACTGACCGGGTCGCTCAACGACAGGTCGGACCCGCCGCCTCGGGTTCCTCTGCACCAGCTCAGCCGGTGCCCATCACGGAGGAACCCCTGTGCTCACACCCGACCGCATCGACGCCGTCCTCGACGTCTTGTCCCAGCTCGACTCGTCGACGGTGCTGACCGTCCTTCCCGGCAAGCGCGGGAGCGTCCACATCGGCGTCCGCGTCCTCCCACCGGATCCGCGTTGTGCCGGCGCCGGGTTGTTCGGCATGGACCTGTCCGACGGGTGCCAGCTCGCGGCCGTGTCCTTCTCGGGGTCCTGCTCGGCGCCGCCCGACGGACCCGGTGGGACCGACGTCCGTGTCGATGGGTCCGGCGGCCACCATGAGTCCGGCGATCACGACTGGCCTGGCGGTCGCGAGTGGCCTGGCGGGCACGACGTACGCGTCGATGCACTCGTCACGGCCACCGGCGAGATCCACTCCCAGGTGCATCACCCCGAGGGACCGGCGCCCGTGTCGGGTCGGGCGGGTGGCGTGGTCGTCGATGCGCTGCACCGCGTGCTCGGCATTCCCGTCCCTGGCCAAGCGCCACCCCTCCTCGATCTGGTCACGGGCATGTGGTTCCACGAGGTCATGCGCCTGATCGACAGCGGGTCCGGCCTCGGGTGGGCCGACGTCGCCGCCGCGCACCTGCAACCCGACAGTCGCTCGACCCCGTCGCTGCCACCGGCATCGGAAGAGGTCGTGGCCGCCAGCATCCGACGCCTCGCAGACGACGCGTGTTGGGAACGCCTCAGGATGGCCGCCGTCGTCGGCCGACTCGCCGCCCCAGAGCTTGACGCACACGAGGCCGAGTGGATGGACGCCACCATGTTCGGGCGCTGGATGGTCGATTCCTTCCCGTCGTTCGACGCGCTCTCCCGCCGCCTGCACGACGTCGGAGCCCCCGATGCCGCCCTCCGGATCGCGGGTGTGCTCTCACGGCTGACGCGCCCGTGAACCAAATGTTCATCTGGCGATGCCCGGCGCGGCCTCCTGACGCGCGTAGTGTTCGCGCCGATGAGCGGTGTGACGTTCGCGCAGGTGACCAAGTCCTACGGCGACGTCATCGCCGTCGACTCGCTGACCCTCGAGATCCTCGACGGCGAGTTCATGGTCTTCCTGGGCCCATCCGGTTGTGGCAAGTCCACAGCACTTCGCATGATCGCCGGCCTGGAGGAGATCTCCTCCGGCATGCTCAGCATCGGAGATCGCGTGGTCAACCACGTGCCTCCCAAAGAACGCGACATCGCCATGGTGTTCCAGAGCTACGCGCTCTATCCGCACATGACGGTGCAGAAGAACATCGAGTCGCCGCTCGTCGCCAACAAGGCGGCGCGAGTCGATGCCGACGAGCGCCGCAAGCGGGTCGAAGAGGCCGCCCGGGTGCTCGACCTCACGGACTACCTGGGCCGCAAACCCGGCGAGCTCTCCGGTGGGCAACGCCAGCGTGTGGCGCTCGCACGCGCAATCGTGCGTCGTCCCGAGGTGTTCCTCATGGACGAGCCGCTGTCGAACCTCGACGCCAAGCTCCGCACCCAGACCCGACTCGAGCTCGTCGAGCTCCACCGTCGGCTGGGTACGACGATCGTCTACGTCACCCACGACCAGGTCGAAGCGATGACCATGGCTGACCGGATCGCGATCATCGAGAAGGGAAAGCTCCAACAGGTCGGTCCGCCTCAGGCGGTCTATGACCGTCCGGCGAACCTCTTCGTGGCCGGCTTCGTCGGCAGCCCACCGATGAACACCCTGCCCGGCACGCTCACCTTCGTCGCAGGCCAACCGGTGGTCACCACCGGACACGGCGCCGTGCAGGCCGCGTCGGCCGGCACTGGCGTCGACGGCACCGCGGTCATCGTCGGGATCCGCTCCGAGCACCTCAGCATCGGTGATGGGCCCGCGGCGCTGCACGGCGTGGTGGAGAACGTCGAACAGCTCGGCCACGAACGACACGTCGTGGTCAGAGTCGGCGACGCGCTCCTCGTCATCCGACAAAGCATCGGATCCGCACCCATCTCCGCTGGGGACACCGTGGCGCTCGTCGCTGATCCGGCTGGCGTGCACCTGTTCGACCCGGTCAGCACGGAGCGCATCAATTGACCGATCTTCCGGTCGCCGAGGTGCTCGCGGATGACGGCGAGCCGATTGCGGTTCCGTTGGGTTCGCGCACCACGACGGCGGGCCGTCGGGTCAAGGACGCCCTGCTCGGCTACCTCTTCCTGCTGCCGGCGCTCGTCGTGTTCGGCTGCTTCGCATTTTTCCCACTCGGCCGACTCATCTACGACTCGGTGCACCGCCAGCCGCGGTTCCTGAACAAGCCACCCACCTACGTGGGCTTCAACCAGCTGTTCGACACGCTGAAGAGCAGCGAGTTCACCTCCGGGCTCGCCCACTCCGCTCAGTTCATGCTCTACAGCGTGCCGCTGGGCNTNGTGCTCGGCNTCCTGCTCGCCGTCGCGGCGCATCGCAGGCTCAAGGGCATCAAGGTGTTCCAGGCGATCTTCTCCTCCACCGTCGCCTCGTCGGTCGCGGTGGCGAGCGTCGTGTTCTTCACGCTCGTCAACCCCCAGGTCGGCTACTTCAAGAACGTCAGCTGGCTCAGCTTGGATCAGCCGAGCTCCGCCATGTTCTCCGTGGCGCTCAGCTCGGTGTGGCAGAACCTGGGTCTGACGTTCATCATCGTGCTCGCCGCGCTCCAGGCCGTCCCCGACGAGCTCAACGAGGCGGCGACCCTCGACGGGTTCGGGCCGGTGCGACGGTTCTTCCGCATCACGGTCCCCTTGATCTCCCCCGCCCTGATGTTCCTGGCGATCGTGCTGGTGATCAGCGCGCTGCAGGCATACGCGCAGATTGAGGTGCTGACCGGCGGCGGACCCGCCGGTGCCACCGAGACGCTCCTGTTCAAGATCGCGGACCCCAAGGGCATTCGCCCGCTGGAGATGCGCGCCGGGTTGTCGATCGGGTTGTTCTTCCTGACCGGCATCGTGGCCCTCGTGCAGTACTCCCTGATGTCGCGGCGGGTGCACTATGGCGACTGAGCCCGCTACCGGCCCACCTTCGGTGCCCGATGGCCCAACGGTCGTCGTCCCAGCGCAGGTGCCGGCCGCGCCGAAGTCCAGCTCCCGTTCGCGTGCCGCCACGATCGGCTGGTACCTCACGCTCAGCGCGCTGTCGCTGTTGGTGCTGTTCCCGATCTACATGCTGTTGCTCCGGGCGGTGTCGAGTCCGCTCGAGTACATCGCGCAGGGCCAGCCGCTGCACCCTGTCGGGTTCAGCCTGGATGCGTTCTCCAACGCGTTCACGCAAGCCAACTTGGGTCGCTCGATGGCCCTGTCATTCGTCGTCACGCTGGTGATCGTGATCGCACAGCTCCTGACGTCGGTGCTGGCGGCGTACTCGTTCGCCTTCCTGGAGTACCCGTTCAAGAAGCTGCTGTTCGCGTTCGTCATCGCCACGCTGCTGCTGCCGATCGAAGTCACCCTCGTCGCCAACCTCCAGACGATGCGCGACCTGGGCATGCTCAACTCGGTGCAGGGCCTGTCGGTCCCGTTCCTCGCCACGGCGTTCGGCATCTTCCTGATCCGCCAGGGCTTCCTCGGCATCCCCGGCGACCTGCGTGATGCTGCCACGCTCGATGGATTCGGCCACATGCGGTTCCTCTTCCGCGTCGCCGTGCCGCTCACGCGTCCGATCATCGGCAGCTTCGTCGTGATCTCCTTCCTGGGTGCGTGGAACCAGTACGTGTGGCCTCGATTCGCCACCACAGAAGACAGCTGGCAGACCGTGCAGGTCGCGCTACGGACCTTGGCCACCGGCCGCCCGGACCAGCTCAACGTCAGCTTCGCCGGCGCCGTGCTCGCCGCGCTCCCTCTCGTGGTGCTGCTGATCCTGTTCCAACGTCAGATCGTCCGAGGCCTGACCGCCGGCGCGGTCAAGGGCTGAGCAACCCACGCACCCTCTTCCCCTTCACGACCGCGCCACCATCGGCGAGGTCACCACCGTCACAGAAAGTGAGCTCCCCATGGCCCATGACCGACTCCGACCGCGTTCGACGCGACCGAAGGCCCGGTGGGCCGTCGGCGCCGTCGCAGCACTGGCACTGGTGGCCGGCGCCTGCGGTGGCAGCGACAGCTCCGACGGCTCCAAGGACAACGGCAGCGACACCAAGTCGTCCGACGTCGTCAACGCGGCGGACTGCCCCGTCAAGGAGCTCGCTTCGGCAACAACCCCGACTGACATCACCGTCTGGCACGCGTACGTCGGGCTGCAGGCGTCCACGCTCCAGCAGCTCGCCGACGGCTTCAACGCCAGTCAGGACAAGGTGAAGGTCACCCTCCAGGCACAGGGCACCTACGAAGAGCTCCTCAAGAAGTTCCAGGACTCCCTCGCCAACCCGTCGACGCTGCCCGACATGATCCTCTCGGAGGACACGACCACGCAGTTCATGATCGATTCGGGAGCGGTGGTCCCCGCCGACTCGTGCCGCAAGGCTGATCCCGATTCGTCGACGACCTACAACGACATCCTGCCGGCAGTCACCTCCGCCTACACGGTGAACGACGTCCTGTGGCCCGGCGCCTACAGCGTCTCCATGCCGGTGATGTACGTGAACAAGGCAATCCTGGCCCAGGCAGGCGTGGACACCACGACGTTCCCGCAGACGATCGACGAACTGCGCAGCGCCGCAGAGAAGATCAAGGCGGCGAACATCCCCGGTGTCAAGGCGCCGCTGGTGATCAAGGTCGACTCGTGGTTCGTCGAGAACTGGCTGACCGGCGCCGGCAAGTCGCTCGTGAACAACGACAACGGCCGCAGCGGGCTCGGCACCAAGTCCGAGCTCGTCCAGCCCGACACCACCAAGATCTACCAGTGGTTCAAGTCGATGATCGACGACGGCCTCGCGACGGCCGTGCCCAGCTCGACGACCGGCGTCGACGAGTACCTGGCGATCAACGGCAAGTCCTCAGCGATGCTGATCCAGACCTCGACGGCGATCAGCACCGTCGCAGCGCTGCTCGACGGTTCGGTGTCGGGCGATCAGCTCAAGGGTGCCGGCGTCAACGCCAAGATCAACACCGGTCTCGACATCGACGTCGCGCTCCAGCCCGGACTCAAGGAGGCCGGCCAGGGCCAGATCGGCGGCTCGGCCTGGTACCTCGTCAACCACGGCAACAAGCTGGGCGTCCCGGCGGCGTGGCAGTTCATGAAGTACTTCCTGGAGACCCCGAACCAGGTCACCTGGACGCTCCAGGGCTCCTACCTGCCGATCCTGAAGTCCGCGCAGGACGACCCGACGTTGCAGAAGGAGTTCACCACCACCACCAAGGGCAAGTGGCTGAACACCGCGTACCAGGGGCTCAAGAGCCTGAACGCCGACTTCCCGGGGCCGGTGATCGGCCCGTTCAACGAGTTCCGCTCCACCATGCGGTCCTCGCTCGACAGCGTGGCGTTCAACGGTGTCGGCGTCGACGACGCGATCAAGAAGGCGAACTCCGAGTTCCAGACGTCGCTCGAGCAGTACCAGAAGGATCAGGGCGGCTGAGCCTGCCCACGGATCCGGGCGACCGATCCGGGGACGCACTCCATCGGGGCCGACGCGTTCAGCGTCGGTCCCGGTCACGTTTTGTGTGCAACCAGTTCGGCCACACCGAACCCACGACACACAAAACGGCGCCGGTCACGTTTTGTGTGCAACCAGTTCGGCCACACCGAACCCACGACACACAAAACGGTCCCGGTCAGATGAGTCCGAGGCGACGGCCGAGATCGCTGCGCAGCCGACGATCCGGGTCGAGCTGCTCACGGATCTCACGCCACTCATCGACCCGCGGGTACATCTGAGCGAGGAGCGCCGGGTCCATCCTGCTGTCCTTCGCCAGGTACAGGCGGCCGCCGAGGTCCGCAACCTCCCGGTCGAGCTCGTCGAAGAGCTGATCCAGGCCCGGAGTAATCGGGATGTCGATCGTGAGGGTCCAACCCGAGATCGGGAAGCTCAAGTGACCGTCGTTGCCCGGGCCCATGCGCTTGAGCACCGACAGGAACGACGGCAGACCGGCGCCCGAGATGGCCTCCAACGACCGACGGACGAAGTCGCTCGCCTCGTCGGGCACGATGTACTGCCATTGGATGAACCCGCGCCGCCCGTAGACCCGGTTCCAGTCTGCGACCATGTCGAGCGGGTGGAAGAAGGCTTCGATGCTCATCATCGCGTCGCGTCGCCGCAACGGGGACTTGCGGTACCACAGCTCGTTGAACGCCTTGACGGTGAGCTTGTTGACCAGGCCCGACGGAAACACGTCGGGTACCGACGGGAGCATGTGCGGCGAGTAGTCCGACGGTCGTTCGATCCCCGCCTGAAGGACCTCGTCCCGGGTCGCGAACCGGCCCCTGTCAAGCACGGAGCGTCCCAGGTGGCGGCCTTTGGCCATGACATCGATCCATGCGACCGAGTAGTCGTAGTCGTCGTCGCCGTCGATCATCATGGCCATGACGGTGTCGAGATCCGGGGCGCGGTCGGAATCGACGACGAGCCGACTCGAACCGATCCGAGCGAGCTGCACGGTGGCATCGAGGATGACGCCGGTGAGGCCCATGCCGCCGGCGGTCGCCCAGAAGACCTCGGGCTCGACCGTCGGCGACACGTCTCGCACCGTGCCGGTCCCGTCGACCAACCGCAGGCTGAGCACGTGGTTGCACCACGATCCCCGCTTGTGGTGGTTCTTGCCGTGGATGTCCGACGCGATCGCGCCGCCAACCGTCACGATCCGGGTCCCCGGAGTGACGGGAACGAACCATCCCAGGGGGATGAGCCACTTCATGAGGTCGTCGAGGCTGGTGCCGGCAAGGATCGTTGCCACACCGGTGTGGAGGTCGATGTCGACGAGCCCGGAACGAGCCGGACCGTCGAGGACGAGTCCGCCGGCGTTCTGGGCCGGGTCCCCGTAGGACCGACCGAGCCCACGAGCGATGACGCCGTCGACCCCTGCGGTGCGGATTGCGTCCGCAACGGCATCGACGTCCTCGACGTGAAGGATCTCGGAACGTACCGGCGACGTGCGACCCCAGCCTTTGAGCAGTTCGTCGACGGCTTGCGGCGCGGTCGACGCGGTCGACTCTGCGATCACAGGTACAACCCCACGAAGAGGAAGCCAACGAGCGAGACACCCATGATCTGCATCATCCGGTCCGCAGCGAAGACCTCTTCGGGTGCTGAGCCATGGCCCTGGTCGACGAGCATCGCGTAGCGAAGGATCGCGATCACGAAGGGGATGATCGACAGCTGGATCCACGGGGTNGCGCCGCCGCCGTGGAGCTGGCCCCGCTCAACCGCCCACAGGCAGTACGACATGGTCACCGCTGCGACGGCGGCGGTGCGCACCAGCGCCAGGAACTCGTAGCTGTACTCCCCGAGTGTCGGTCGCAGCGATGCGGCTTGGTCACCGAGCTCGCGCTTCTCTGCATACCGCTTGGCGGCCGCGATGAACATCGAACCGAACAGCGACACCAACAAGAACCACTCCGACACGCCGACGCCCGCGGCATAGGCGCCACCGAGCAGTCGGAGGATGAAGCCGGCCGACAGGATCACGAGGTCCAGGATCGGGACCTGCTTCAGGAATGCCGAGTAGCAGGTGGTCAGCGCCGCGTAGCCAGCGACGACGCCCAGCAGCTGCCATCTGACAGCTGCGGCGAGTGCGCAGCCGGCGACGGCCAGCACCACGGCGGAAGCCAACGCCAGTGGGATCGGCACGACCCCCGATGCGATCGGGCGACGGCACTTGGTCGGGTGACGGCGATCTGACTCGACGTCGAGCGTGTCGTTCAGCAGGTACGTCGCAGACGACACCAAGCAGAAGGCCACGAAGCCGGCGATGGTGAGCCTGAGGTAATAGGGCTCGTTCAGGACACCGGCAGCGGCCGGGGCGACGAACACGAGGGAGTTCTTGGCCCACTGCTTGGGCCGACACGCCTTGACGAGTCCCTTGAGCGTGGACGTCTGCGGCGCGCTACCAGCGCCGCGAGCTGTTGCAGTGCTGTTCTCCGTCACCCCGATGTCCCGCTTCGTTCGACCAGACGTCCCGTCTGAGGACCTCGTCAGTGTACCGGCGATGGTCCCGTTCACCCGACGCCGGACAGCGCGGCGACCACGGCCTTCTGGGCCACGTTCGGCGGCGGTCCCAGCTTGGAGAACCACCCCGAACCGACCAGCCACGACGCAAAGCTCTCCGCCCAGTCACCTGCCGGCGTCAGGTAATCCGCCGCACCGGCGCCGCTGGGGAACCAGGATGCGTCCAGAGCGATGCCCCTGGCAGCCTTCCACGCACTGCGATCCGCATCGCTGAACCTGCTGACATCGACAGCGTGTCCGAGCTCGTGGGCGATCACATGTGCCAGATCGTTCGGCGTGTCGCTGGCACGCACGTAGATCTCGATCACCGACGTGTCAGGGAACGTCGCCCCCCGAATCCCGGCGCGTCCCGGCAGGAACCGGATCTGCCAGCCGGGAAGGAGACCTCGCCAATCGATGCGCAGCAGACCGAGCGCCTTCGACGACGCCGCGACCGCCGCCGCGCTCGACAGCTTCTGCACCGCGCGGTCGTCGGCCGGCGCGACCGCACTCGTCGCGGGTGCCCGGCCGGTCGGCGCAGCGTCCGGCGAACCGATGGCCGGTGGAGCATCCGGAACGGCTGGAACGGCTGGAGCGGCTGCGGCGGACGGTGGCTGGGTCACCAGCGGCACCTCAGGTTGCGGCACCGTCGCCACGGAGCCGTCGGGCAACGTGACCTCAGCCATCACCTGCGGCGACGGGTAGCCGTCGGGCTCCTGGCTCGGGTAGCCGTCGGGACTCGGTGCACCGGCGGCAGCGCCGGCCGTTCCACCGGTGCCGTTGCCGAGCTCGTCGGTACCGGTCGGCGCACACGCAGCACCGACGAGCACCATCCCCGCAGCGACACAGACCGATATCAGCGCTCGGGCACTGCGATGGCGCGCGGCCCGTTGATCAGCCGCGGGCCGAATGCCGTCGAGATCTCCCTCGTCCATGTCCGATCCCCCGGCGCGCACTGCACCATCGAGCCGGCCCCCACAGCCGAAGTGTCCGGTGCTCATCGTCGCGCTAGAGCCGCCACTCGGTCCACGGTTGCGAGTGTCGCGTCGTCCACCACTCGACCGTGGGCTGCTCGGAACAGCCGGTCGTTGACGCCTCGTCCCAGTCCGCCAGGGGCGACGACAACCGCGAGCAGCACCTGCGCGTGGCCGCCGTCGGCTTCGCGAAGCGTCCGGTACAGCACCTGCGCGGCCGCCGCGGCGTCAACCGGCAGACCCAGGGCCTGGGCGGTGACTCCCCTGCGCCGCAGCTCGGCGGCCAGCTCATCGGCGAGTCGACCGTCTCCTTCGACCAGGACCAGCGGGGTGTCGGGTGAGTAGTGACGCAGCAGACCCCCGGGAGCCGACGCCGCCTGATCGTCCGCCACCACCCGTCGTTCCGGTGCGTCGACGTGGCCGATCACCGATTCGATGTCCTCGACCGTCACCCCACCGTGGCGCAGCACCGTCGGGTCGCCGGTGAGGTCGATCACCGTCGACTCGATCCCGAGCGGGGTCGGGCCACCGTCGACGACTGCGTCGAGCGGTCTCATCCAGGCGCCGAGCTCGTCCATCACGTCTGCCGCGCTCGTAGGGCTGATCCGGCCGAAGCGGTTGGCCGACGGCGCAGCGAGCGGGCATCCGGCGGCGCGGATCAAGCCAGCGGCGACCGGGTGCGCCGGGACGCGCAGCCCCACCGACGGTCCCCCTGCGCTGATCACGTCATCGATGCGACGACCGCGACGCACGACGATCGTCAGGGGTCCCGGCCAGAACGCGTCGGCCAACGCCATCGCCGCTGGCGCCACCTCGGCCACGAGCCCACCGGTTCGATCATCCGACGCTGCCCCGTCGAGTGCGCCGGCGGCGAGTTCGAGTGCGCCGGCAGCGAGATCGCCAGGATCGGCCAGGTGGACGATCAGCGGATCGGTCGGTGGACGCCCCTTGACCTCGAAGATCCTGCGGAGTGCGTCAGGTCGGTCGATCGCTGCACCGAGCCCGTAGACCGTCTCGGTGGGGAACGCCACGAGCGCACCGTCTCGCAGCCGGGCACCGAGCTCGGCAAGCCGGTCGGCAGAGGGGCGCACCGGATCGACCGGCACCAGGTCGCAGTGCGGCGGCTCGGGCTC
>JGI24770J26754_10001100_pt1 | contig 19359 bp, 17 predicted proteins | sample LakOneMetagenome_FD_26754 | JGI IMG/M metagenome (IMG submission 26754) | reverse complement strand
CGAGCTCCTCCTGGGTCCAGGCGACGAGGAGGGCGCCGGTGCGCTCGACCGGGATGCCGGTGGCGGAGGCATAGTCGCCGAGCAGGTCGTAGCCGCGGGCGACCAGCCGGGACTCGAGGGTCCCGGGCTTGGCGTCGAACCCGGTGTGCAGGATGCCGGTGTTGGCCTTGCTCGTTCCGTCGCCGACGTCGCCGCGAGCCTCGAGCAGTGCGAGGGTGAGGGTCGTCCCGGCGAGGTCGCGCGCGATGGCCGAGCCGACGACACCGGCCCCGATGACGGCGACGTGCACGTCCGCGATCGGGGCGTCCGCGACCCGGGTGTTCATGACCGGGGCGTTCACGGCCGGGCGCCTTCGCTCAGCGACGACGAGACGGCGGTGGCTCGCCAGCGGGCCAGGTGGTCGGCGGCGCGGTCGGCGGTCCAGGCGGGCTCGAAGGTGTGCTCGGGAGTCCAGGGGGCGACCGCCTCCCCGAGCGTGAGCGCCGGGTCGAGGGCGAGCCGGGCGCAGGCGGCCGCGCCGAGCGGAGTCGCATGGGCCGATGGATAGACGTCCACCGGGAGCTGCGCGAGGTCGGCCTGCGCCTGCATCAGGACGCGCGACCGGGTCAGCCCGCCGTCGACGCGGAGCCGGGTCAGGGGCGTGCCGAGGTCGTCGCCCACCAGTGCCGTCAGCGAGGCCACCTGGGCGGCGATGCCCTCGAGCAGCGCCCGCACCAGGTGGCCGCGGCCGGAGCTCAGCGTCAGTCCCGTCAGTGAGGCCGTTGCCTGGGCATCCCACCAGGGCGCAGCGAGGCCGGCTAGGGCGGGCACGCACAGGACGCCTTCGCTCGAGTCGACCGTCGTCGCCACCGAGTCGAGCTGGTCGGCGGCGGACACCAGGCCCAGGTCGATCGCCCAGCGCACCGCCGAGGCCGCGGTGTAGACCTGGCCGTCGACGCAGTAGTCCACCCGGTCCCGCAGCTCCCACGCGACCGAGGTGGTCAGCCCAGCGGACGACCTCGCCGCTCGGGATCCGAGCTGGGCCAGCAGGAAGGCGCCGGTCCCGAAGGTGCACTTGGCCGTGCCCGCGTCGAGGCAGGCCTCGGCGAGCAGCGCGGCCTGCTGGTCCACGATGAGTCCCGTGACCGGGACGGCGTCGCCGAACAGGGTGGTCTCGCCGACGACCGCATCGCTGGCGACCACCTCGGGGAGCTCCTCACCACCGAGGTCGAAGAGGTCGAGGAGCTCGTCGGACCAGGTGCGACGGTCGAGGTCGAGGATCAGCGACCGGCTCGCCGTCGAGGTGTCGGTGACGAAGGCGCCACACAGCTGGTGGACCAGCCAGGTGTCGGTGGTCGTGACGACGCCGTCGGTGGTCACGTGGTCGCGCAGCCAGCGCATCTTCGGGGCGGAGAAGTAGGGGTCGAGCACCAGGCCGGTCAGCTCCGCCACCCGGTCGCCCCGGTCGCGCCGCGCGGCGCAGATCGCCTCGGCGCGGCTGTCCTGCCAGACGATCGCCTGCGACAGCGGGGCTCCCGAGGTCCGGTCCCAGGCCAGCACGGTCTCGCCCTGGTTGGCCAGGGCCACCGCGCCGATGCGTACGCCGGCCTCGGCGACGGCCTGCCGACCGGCGACCAGGACGGAGTCCAGCAGCGCCTGGGGGTCCTGCTCCACACCGCCCCCGTCGAGGTAGCGGGGGTGCAGCGACACCTCCGCGAGGGACAGGACCGCGCCGGCCTCGTCGACGACGATCGCCTTGGTCCCTGACGTGCCTTGATCGATGGCCAGGACGTGGGTCATCGCGGGTCGTTCCGCTGCATGGAGCAGAACCTAGCGAACGCGGTCCTGGCCGGGCCATGGGCGTGGGCGTCGTCGGGGTGAGCAGCGGTAGCGTCGGAGTGTGGACCCGTCGGCCGCCCTGTGTCGGGCATGAGCAGTCCACTCGGCGACCGTCCGCTCCACCTACTCGACGACGCCACCGCCACCGCGCTGGTCGCCGATCCCGACGCCGCCCATGCGCGCGCTCGAGCGCTGAGCCCCGGAAGCCTCGCCGAGCTGGTCGTCGCGGTCCCGCCTCCCGCGGCCGCCTTCAGTCGCCGCGACCAGCTCAACGCCGGCTACCCCGCCGCGGCCGAGGCCGTCGCTGCGCACGGGTTCACTCCCTACCTGCGACCCGTCGGTGGGCGGCTCGCCGTCTATGACCAGGGCTCGCTCGTGGTGCACCTGCTGTCGGGCCACGACGAGCCGCGGCTGCACATCCGCGAGCGGTTCGCCCTGCTTGGTGAGGCCATGGCCGGCGCCCTGATCGGGCTGGGCGTCGACGCCCGGGTCGGACGGGTGCCGGGGGAGTACTGCGAGGGCGAGTTCAGCGTCAACGACTCGGGGCGGGCCAAGCTGGTCGGCACCGGCCAGCGGATCACGCGCCACGGCTACCTGTTCAGCGCCGTGATCATGGTCCACGGCGCCGACCGGGCGCGCGCCGCGCTCGAGGCGGCCTATCCCCTGATGGGGCTCGACCTGCGGCCCGAGACCGTCGGCTGCGTCGCCGACGCCGTGCCTGGCATCACCCTCGACGAGGTGCGCGACGCCACCTTCGCCGCGATCGGCGGCCTCCTCTGACCCTCTACCCCAGGGTGCTGTGCCGCACGGAACACCGCCGTCGTGATGATCGTCCTAGCCCGCGCGGCGGCGACGGGGATGACGATGGGACAGGGAGTCACGGCGGTGTCGCCGCCCGGTCGAGGCCACCGCGGCACGGGGAGGCGACCATGTCCAGGATCTTGTCTCGTGTGCTCGCCGGGGTGGTCGTCCTGCTGACCGCCGCGCTGGCGCCGTCGTACGGACTCGCGGCAGGGGTGGCCGCCCCGCCCGGATGGGAGCCGGCCGTCGGCCTGTCCCAGGCCCGCGTGGGCATGAACGCGTCGGCCGCGGTGGTGTCGCCGCTGGGCGACCAGGCCGTCGTCTGGGTCCGCGACGGGCAGGTGCGCGTCGCACTCCGCCCGGCCGGCGACACCTGGGCCCGATCGGTCACGGTCGGCGCCGATGCCGGCTCCGCGGTGGCGGCGTACGACGTCGCGGGCCGGTTGATGGTCGTCTGGGCGCAGCATCCCGACGCCGCCCCGGCCACCATCGTGGCGCGCACGCTCGGCCCGGCCGGGGTCTGGGGGGACCCGGTCGTGGTCGCGCAGCGCGACACGGGCGCCGTCGCGGTCGAGGGGCTGGCCGTGAACAGCGCGGGCGAGGCCGTGCTGGCCTGGCGCCGGAACTCGCGGGGCCTGGTCGCGCAGGGAACCTTCGGCGGGGGGTGGACGACCACGCTCGGGGTTGCCCACGCCGCCCGGATGCAGGTGGCGATCGGTGACGGTGGCCTCGCGGTCGTCCTGGTGCAGCGCATCGTCACGGCGGGCGACAGCTCCGACGTGAGCTGGGTCGTCGTTCGGCACCCCCGTGGCGGGACCTGGGGCGACCCGTCGGTGCTGCAGCGCCTGAACGGGTTCGGCCCTCCGGTGCCTGGGCCCGGTGGTGTGTTCGTCGATGCCGCCGGCCGCACCACCGTCGCCTGGGACGATCGCATCGAGGGCGGTCGCTGGGGCGTCACCGTCGTGCGGGCCCGCGGCGTCGGGGCGTGGCACGCCCGGCGCGTGCTCTGGCGGCACCGGACCTTCAGCGAGTTCCCGGTGCTGGTGACCGGTGCTCAGTCCGGCCGGGTCCTGGTGACCTTCGCCGGCCCCGGCTCCGCGTCGGTCCTGGCTGCGCAGTGGAACGCTGGTGCCGGGTGGTCCCGGCCCGAGAAGGTGTCGGGCACGGCGGCGTACGTCAACGACTGGAGCGCGGCGATGGAACCGTCCGGTCGGGCCCTCGTGGTGTGGACGCCGTCGGCCGGCCCGGGGACGCGAGGGGACGGGGTCCGGGCAGCGCTGATGTCGCGCGCCGGACGCTGGGCCGATCCGGTGTGGCTCTCACGAGAGCAGACGCCAGACGGACACGCTCGGCTGGCCGCCCTGGGGGACGGGGACGCCTTGGCGGTGTGGAGTGAGCAGGTGACCGGCCGCAAGTACGCCGTGACGGCGCGGACGCACCTGGGCTGACGGCGACGTCGGCATGCGATCCCACCGCGCAGACCAGTGAGACAGATATCTTGACTTATTCAAGAAACGGGTCCAGAGTGCCCGTGTGGGCGAACACCGAGACCTCCCGGAGCTGCTCCGTGGTGCGTCCCTGCGAGTGACCAAGCCCCGCGTGGCCCTGCTCGACGCCATCGGGGCACACCCGCACGCCGACACGGAGTCGCTGATCGAGGCCGTCCGTGCCGAAGTTCCGCTCGTCGCGCACCAGACCGTCTATGACGCCCTGCACGCGCTGACCGATGCCGGCGTGATCCGCCGCATCCAGCCGTCCCGGTCGGTGGCACGCTACGAGCTCCGCGTGGGCGACAACCATCACCACATCGTCTGTCGCACCTGCGGCGTGATCGCCGACGTGGACTGCGCCGTCAACGACACCCCCTGTCTCACCGCCTCCGACGACCAGGGCTTCCTGATCGACGAGGCCGAGGTCATCTACTGGGGCTACTGCCCCTCCTGCGCCGCGTCCGGCGCCGCAACCGCCAACCCCTGAGAACCGCACCACCCGGAAGGAACCCCACGCTATGTCCGACACCCACGACGACGCCGTCGTCGGCGAGATCAACGACGCCAACGTCTCCGCAGACGGTGGCTGCCCCGTCATGCACGGCGGGCCCGTCGCCGTCACCACGAGCGGTGGCAACCGCGGCTGGTGGCCCGAGCGCCTCAACCTCAAGGTCCTGGCCAAGAACCCGGCGGTCGCGAACCCGCTCGGCGAGGACTTCGACTACGCCGAGGCCTTCAGCGGCCTCGACCTCGCCGCCGTCAAGCAGGACATCGGCGCGGTCCTCACCGACTCCCAGGACTGGTGGCCCGCCGACTTCGGCAACTACGGCCCGTTCATGATCCGGATGGCCTGGCACAGCGCCGGTACCTACCGGATCAGCGACGGCCGCGGCGGCGCCGGCAGCGGCCAGCAGCGCTTCGCCCCGCTCAACAGCTGGCCCGACAACGGCAACCTCGACAAGGCCCGCCGGCTGCTGTGGCCGGTCAAGAAGAAGTACGGCAAGGCGCTGTCCTGGGCCGACCTGATGATCCTCGCCGGCAACGTGGCCCTGGAGGACATGGGCTTCCAGACCTTCGGCTTCGCCGGCGGCCGCGTCGACGCGTGGGAGCCCGACGACGACGTCTACTGGGGCCCGGAGAGCGAGTGGCTGGGCGACGAGCGCTACACCGGGGACCGCGACCTCGAGAACCCGCTCGCCGCGGTCCAGATGGGCCTCATCTATGTCAACCCCGAGGGTCCCAACGCCAACGGAGACCCGCTCTCGTCGGCGCGCGACATCCGCGAGACCTTCGGTCGGATGGCGATGAACGACGAGGAGACCGTCGCACTCATCGCCGGTGGCCACACCTTCGGCAAGACCCACGGTGCCGGTCCGGCCGAGCTGGTCGGGCCCGAGCCCGAGGCTGCCCCCATCGAGGCCATGGGCTTCGGCTGGCTCAGCAGCCATGCCTCCGGCAAGGGCGACGACGCCATCACCAGCGGCCTCGAGGTCACCTGGACCTATCACCCGACCCGCTGGGACAACGAGTTCTTCCACATCCTGTTCGGCTACGAGTGGGAGATGTTCGAGTCGCCGGCCGGTGCCAAGCAGTGGCGTCCGGTCAACCAGGGCGGTGCCGACATGGTGCCGATGGCCCACTCCGACGGGAAGCGCGAGCCGCGCATGCTCACCTCGGACCTGGCGCTGCGGTTCGACCCNGTCTATGAGGNGATCTCGCGTCGCTTCCTCGACGACCCCGAGGCGTTCGCCGACGCNTTCGCCCGGGCCTGGTTCAAGCTCACCCACCGCGACATGGGTCCCGTCGCCCGCTANGTCGGCCCCGAGGTCCCGAGCGAGGAGCTCATCTGGCAGGACCCGCTGCCCGCCCGCGACCACGAGCTCGTCGACGACGCCGACGTCGCCGCCCTCAAGGCCAAGGTCCTCGACTCCGGCCTGAGCGTGTCTCAGCTGGTGTCGGCCGCCTGGGCCTCGGCAGCGTCTTTCCGCGGCTCGGACAAGCGCGGCGGCGCCAACGGTGCGCGGGTGCGTCTGCAGCCGCAGGTCGGCTGGGAGGTCAACAACCCCGACCAGCTCGCGATCGTGCTGCGCACGCTCGAGGGCATCCAGGCCGACTTCAACGCGGGCGCCGAGGGTGGCAAGCGGATCTCGCTGGCCGACCTGATCGTGCTCGCCGGCTCGGCGGCGGTCGAGGCGGCAGCCAAGGCGGCCGGGCACGATGTCGCCGTACCGTTCACCCCCGGTCGCGTCGACGCGAGCCTGGAGCAGACTGACGTCGAGTCGTTCGCGGCGCTCGAGCCCAAGTGGGACGGCTTCCGCAACTACGTCGCCAAGGGCGTGGGGATCCCGGCCGAGCACCTGCTCGTCGACCGGGCCAACCTGCTCACCCTGTCGGCGCCGGAGATGACCGTGCTCGTCGGCGGCCTGCGCGTCCTCGGTACGAACTCNGACGGCTCCTCGCTCGGTGTCCTCACCGACCGGCCGGGCGCNCTGACCAACGACTACTTCGTCAACCTGCTCGCGCTCGGCACGGAGTGGCACGCCACCGACGACGACTCGACGATCTTCGAGGCGCGCGACGGCTCGGGTGCGGTGCGCTGGACCGGCACCCGCGCCGACCTGGTCTTCGGCTCCAACGCCGAGCTCCGGGCCGTCGCCGAGGTCTACGCCAGCGACGACGGCGCCGACCGGTTCGTCGCCGACTTCGCTCGGGCCTGGGCCAAGGTGATGGACGCCGACCGGTTCGACCTCGCCTGACCCGCTCCCGACTCCTGCGCCGCTGTGGGGGGTGAGTGACCGGTATACCGGTCACTCACCCCCCGCATGCGCGCACCAGCGTCGACGGCGCAGGAGTCGGGGCGCGTGCGGCGGAGGTCGTACGGCGACCGTCAGCGCCAGCCGAGGGCCGGCGCCACGTGGGTGAGCACGCTGTCGAGGACGTGGGCGTTGTAGTCCACGCCGAGCTGGTTGGGGATCGTCAGCAGCAGGGTGTCGGCGGCGGCGATCGCCTCGTCCTCGGCCAGCTCCTCGACGAGACGGTCCGGCTCACCGGCGTAGGAGCGACCGAAGCGGGCCGCGCCACCGTCGAGGAACCCCACCTGGTCGCTGCTCCCGGTGTCCTGCCCGAAGTAGGCACGGTCGAGGTCGGTGACCAGCGGGAAGATGCTCCGGCTGACCGACACCCGCGGCTCGCGCTCGTGACCGGCCGACTTCCACGCGTCGCGGAAGCGCTGGATCTGCTCGGCCTGGAGCTGGTGGAACGGGACCCCCGTGTCCTCGCTGAGGAGGGTCGAGCTCATCAGGTTCATGCCCTGCTCGGCGGTCCACTCGGCCGTCGCACGGGTGCCGGCACCCCACCAGATCCGCTCGCGCAGCCCCGGCGAGTGGGGCTCGATCCGCAGCAGCCCGGGTGGGTTGGGGAACATCGGCCGCGGGTTGGGCTGGGCGAAGCCCTCGCCCTCGATGACCTTGAGGAACACGGCCGCGTGCTCGCGTGCCATCGCGGCGTGGTCGGAGCCTTCGGCCGGCTCGTAGCCGAAGTAGCGGTAGCCGTCGATCACCTGCTCCGGTGACCCGCGGCTGATGCCGAGCTGAAGTCGGCCGCCCGCGATCAGGTCGGCCGAGCCCGCGTCCTCGGCCATGTAGAGCGGGTTCTCGTAGCGCATGTCGATCACGCCCGTCCCGATCTCGATGCGGCTGGTGCGAGCACCGACGGCAGCGAGCAGCGGGAACGGTGACCCCAGCTGCTGGGCGAAGTGGTGGACGCGGAAGTAGGCGCCGTCGGCACCCAGCTCCTCGGCGGCCACGGCCAGGTCGATCGACTGGAGCAGCGTGTCCGACGCGGACCGCGTCTGGGAGTGCGGCGAGCTCGACCAGTGGCCGAAGGACAGGAACCCGATCTTCTTCACGTCGCCCCAACAACGAGTCCGCGTGATCCCTTCCGGCAGAATCACCGCCCATGACGAGTGACGACCTGAGAGCCCGAGCCGAGGCGGCCCTGGCGGCCTGCGGCGCCGCCCTTCCGACCGGGGAGGGCTGGACGTCCCGGTCGCCGGTGGACGGCAGCGTCCTCGCGGAGGGCGGCACGGCGTCGACCGAGGACGTCGCGGCCGCGATCGATGCGGCCCACGCGGCGTTCCTCCTCTGGCGCGAGGTGCCGGCGCCTCGGCGCGGGGCCCTGGTGAAGCGGTTCGGCCGCCTCCTCGAGGAGCATCAGCAGGACCTGGCCACGCTGGTCACGCTGGAGGCCGGCAAGATCGGCGCCGAGGCGCTGGGCGAGGTGCAGGAGATGATCGACATCTGCGACCTCGCCGTCGGGCTCTCCCGCCAGCTCGAGGGCCGGACGATGGCCTCCGAGCGCCCTGGTCACCGGCTCATGGAGACCTGGCACCCGGCCGGCGTGGTNGCCGTCATCTCGAGCTTCAACTTCCCGGTGGCCGTCTGGTCCTGGAACACCGCCATCGCNCTCGTCTGCGGCGACACGGTGGTCTGGAAGCCCAGCGAGCTCACCCCGCTCTGCTCGCTGGCGTGTGCGGCCCTGCTGGACCGCGCCATCGCCGACGTGGGCGCCCCCGCCGACCTCCACCGGCTCGTGATGGCCGACCGGGCCGACTCCGGGCAGCTGCTCGACGACAAGCGCGTCGCGGTCGTCAGCGCCACGGGCTCGGAGCGGATGGGCGCCGAGGTGGCCCCACGAGTGGCCGCCCGCTTCGGCCGGACCATCCTCGAGCTTGGCGGCAACAATGCGGCCGTTGTGACGCCTTCGGCCGACCTGGACCTCGCCCTTCGCGGCATCGTCTTCGCCGCTGCCGGGACCGCGGGCCAGCGCTGCACCACGATGCGTCGGGTCATCGCCCACCGCAGCGTCGTCGACGAGCTCGTCGCGCGCCTCGCGACGTCGTACGCCGGGCTGCCCGTGGGCTCCCCGCTCGAGGACGGGACGCTCGTCGGACCGCTCGTCAACCGCGCCTCCTTCGACAAAATGCAGCGCGCGCTGGAGCGTGCCGTCGAGGCGGGCGGCGAGGTCGTGGTCGGCGGTGACCGCGTCGACGTGGCGGGCGAGGACTCGTTCTATGTCCGACCGGCGATCGTGCGGATGCCCGCCCAGGCCGACATCGTGCGCGAGGAGACGTTCGCGCCGATCCTCTACGTGCTGACCTATGACGACCTGGCCGAGGCGATCGCGCTGCACAACGACGTCCCCCAGGGCCTGTCGTCGAGCATCTTCACCCTCGACCAGCGCGAGGCCGAGACGTTCTTGTCCTCGGCCGGCTCCGACTGCGGCATCGTCAACGTCAACATCGGCACGTCGGGTGCCGAGATCGGCGGCGCGTTCGGCGGCGAGAAGACCACCGGCGGCGGCCGTGAGTCGGGGTCGGACGCGTGGCGCGGCTACATGCGGCGCGCCACCAACACCGTGAACTACTCCACCGAGCTGCCGCTCGCGCAGGGCGTCCAGTTCGGATGAGCCGCCAGCTCGACCTGCCCCAGCGCGCCGACGTCGTCGTCATCGGCGGCGGCGTCATGGGCGCCAGCATCGCCTTCCACCTCGCTGAGGCGGGCGTTCGCGACGTGCTGCTCCTCGAGCGGGGCGATCTCGCCGGCGGGTCGACGACCAAGTCCGCGGGAGGGGTCAGGGCGCAGTTCTCCGACCCGGTCAACGTCGCGCTGGGCGTGCGCAGCCTGGCGGCGTTCGAGCGGTTCTCGGACCGTCCCGGGGGCGAGATCGACCTGCACCAGGTCGGCTATCTGTTCCTGCACACCGAGCCGGATGCGTGGGCGGCAGCCCAGGGCGCCGTGGCGATGCAGCAGTCCCTCGGCGTCGGGTCACGGGTCCTGTCGGCCGACGAGGCGGGGCGACTGAGCCCCGGCGTGGAGACCGGCGACCTGCTGGGTGCGACGTACCACTCCCGCGACGGCTACTGCACGCCCGAGGCCGTCGTCCAGGGTTATGCGCGCGGTGCCCGGGGCCGCGGCGCCTCGGTGCGGACGGGGGTCGAGGTAACCGCGATCGAGGCCAGCGGCGGTGAGGTGCGCGGGGTCGTGACCACGGCTGGGCGGGTGGCAGCCTCGACCGTGGTCTGTGCCGCCGGCGCGTGGTCCGGCGGCGTGGCCGCGACCGCGGGGATCGAGCTGCCCGTGGCACCGCTGCGCCGTCAGATCCTGGTGACCGAGCCGCTCCCGGAGCGACTGCGTCCGCTCTTCTCCGAGACGACGCCGATGACCATCGACGCGGCCACCACGTTCTATCTCCACCGGGAGGGCCCAGGTCTGCTGGTCGGGATGTCCTACCGGGACGAGGAGGTCGGCTTCCGCGACGGCTACGACGAGGCGTGGCTGCCCGATCTGCTCACCGCGATGGAGCGCCGCGCCCCGGCTGTGCTCGACCTGGGGATCGCGCACCGCTGGGCGGGCTACTACGAGGTCACGCCCGACCACAACGCCGTGATCGGCGAGGCGGCGGCGGTGTCCCGCCTGCTCTACGCCACCGGCTTCTCCGGCCACGGCTTCCTCATGGGGCCGGCCGTCGGGGAGGTCGTCCGTGACCTCTACCTCGGCCGCGAGCAGGTGGTCGACGTGTCGTCGTTGACCGCGGAACGGTTCGCGGCTGGCGCCCGGGTGGTCGAACGAGGGATCGTCTGAGCCGTGACCGACCAACCGCTCGAGCCCACGCCGATGCCCGGCGGCGCCCCCGTGGGACCGCTCGACATCGAGGCCCAGGAGCTGCGCCGGCTCGGCCACTGGGTCGTCGACCGCACCGTCGAGCACCTGGCCACCCTCCGTGACCGGCCGGCGATCACCACGGCGTCGTACGACGAGCTCGTCGCGCTGCTCGGGGGGCCGGTGCCGCGCGAACCGCGGCCGGTCGAGGAGGGTCTGGCGCTGCTCGCCGACGTCGCGCTCGAGCACCAGCAGCACGGCGACCATCCGCGCTACTTCGCGAGGGTCCCCGGGCCGTCGTCGCCGGTAGCGATCCTGGGCGACTGGCTAGCGACCGGGATGCAGGCGATCGCCTCGTCGTGGGGTGGCGGCTCGGGCACAGCGACACTCGAGCTCGTCGCGCTCGGCTGGCTGCGCGACGCACTGGGGCTGCCCGCGACCGCGGAGGGCGTGCTGTCCTCGGGCGGCTCGATGGCCAACACGACGGCCCTGGCTGCTGCCCGGGCCGAGATGGGCCCGGGGGTCGTCTATGTCTCCGACCAGACCCATTCCTCCATCGGGCGGTCCCTCCGGGCCCTCGGCTGGGGCGAGTCCGAGGTGCGCGTGGTGCCGTCGGACGCGTCGTACCGGCTGACGGCCACCGCCCTGCGGCAGGCCGTCGACGCCGATCTGGCCGCCGGGCTGCGGCCGACCGTGGTCGTCGCGACCGCGGGCAGCACCAACACCGGGGCCGTCGACGAGCTGGCCGGGCTGGCTGATGTCGCCGCGGCGCACGGCCTGTGGCTGCACGTCGACGGGGCGTACGGCGGCCCCGCCGCGCTGGCCCAGGGCCGCAACGGGATCCTCGGCCTCGAGCGGGCGGACTCGTTCGTGCTCGACCCGCACAAGTGGCTCTTCCAGCCCTACGACCTCGGCTGCGTCTGGGTCTCCCGTCCGGGTGCGCTGGAGCGGACCTTCGCGATGCATCCGGAGTACCTGGTGGACGCCCAGGTCGGTGGCGACGGGCCCGACCGCGAGACCGATCTGCACAACCGCGGCTTCGAGCTGTCGCGCCGGGCGCGCGGGGCCAAGCTCTGGCTGACCCTGCGGACCTACGGGCTCGACGTCCTGGTCGCGGCGGTGCAGCGTGGGGTGGCCCTCGCCGAGCTCGCCGAGAGCGTCGTCTCGTCCGAGGCGCGGCTCGAGCTGGTCACGCCCGCGTCATTGGGCGTCGTGACCTTCGCCGTCCTCGGCCTCGACGACGCCGGCCACCGCCGGGTCGCGGCCGAGGTCACCGCCGACGGCTTCGCCGCCGTCAGCAGCACGGTGCTGTCCCGGCGTACCGTCCTCCGCCTCTGCACCATCAACCCCGCCACGACCGACGACGACGTTCGCCGTACGGTCGCTCTGCTCGCCGACGTCGGTGCGCGGGTGTCCGGGCGTGGCGGAGGTGACGGTTCATCAAGGTAGGAAGCCGAACCCTCACTTACCTCGGTGAACTGGGCGAGGTAAGTGAGGGTTGACCTACTTACCTTGGTGAACCGTCAACGCCACAGCAGACACCGAACTCAGTGCCCCGGGATCGGGATCGCCGGATCGGGTGACTCGCCGGGCGGCTCGTTGGGGTCAACGGGGTAGGGCTGCTCCGGGTCGTCGGGGCGGCTGCCCGGCAGTGGCTCGGCCGGCTCGTCGGGATCCGGCAGTGGCGGCAGCGGTTCGACATCGGGCAGCGGATCGAACGACTCCGAGGAGGCGGGGTCCCCGTCCGGCAACGGGTCATGGCCGGGCCAGGTGTCGGGGGATGGCATCGCGCTGGTCATCGCACCCCCTCAGTTGCGCGACAGCGCGTCGCGGGCGCGGTCGATGATCGAGGCGAACGGGCCGACGGTCCACTGGGCGGCCGGCGAGCCGGCGGTGGAGGGGTGCGGATGCGTGGGGGCGATGCCCTCGACCGCCTTCAGACGCTTGCCCATCGCGGCCCGGCGTTCCTCGTCGCAGCCCTCGAGGATGGCGGGGAACTCGTCGTGCTCCTCGGCCTCGGCGTGCCGGTCGACAGCCTGCTCGAACATCTCGAGCTGCTCGTCGAAGTCCGCACTGTTCACGTCCATCGACTCCAGCTGCTGGAGCACGTAGTTGGCCTCCTGCTCCTCGTGGTTGCGCTCCTCGACGACCGCCTCGCCGGCGACCTCCTGGGAGACCGGCCGGAGCACCATCTCCTCCGCGGTCTCGTGTACGGCGAGCAGTGCGCGGAGCTCGTCGAAGGCCTGCTCCTTGTGCTCGCCCTCGGACTCCTTGACGTCCTCGAACAGGTCCCTGATCCGCGCATGCTGCTCGAGCAGGATCCGAATCACGTCCCCTTCGGGCAGGCGGGCGGCCTTCTCACGGTCCTCAACAGCGCTTCCCATGGTGGTCTCCTTCGCGGCGTCGTGGGCCCGAGCGGTGCCGCCCGGGGGATGGGGGCGGTACCCCTGGCCGAACCGCCCATGCGAGCCCTGCGTGTCATGGCAGTACGCCGCATAGCGGTCCCCGCAACGGGTACGACGGGCCCATGAGCCAACCCCCGCAGCAGCAACGTCCGCCGGGAACCCAGGGCGAGATGGACCCCCGACCCGACTGCGGCGAGGAGTCCTATGTCGGCCACGGTCGCCTCGAGGGCAAGACGGCCGTCATCACTGGCGGGGACAGCGGCATCGGTCGCGCCGTCGCGATCGCGTTCGCCCGCGAGGGCGCCGACGTGCTGATCTCCTATCTCGACGAACACGCCGACGCCCACGAGACGGCGGCGTACGTCGAGGCCGCCGGCCGCAAGGCGGTCCTCGTGCCCGGCGACATCTCCGTTCCGCAGCAGTGCCGCGACATCATCGCCAAGGCCGTCGGCGCGTTCGGTCGGATCGACATCCTGGTCAGCAACGCGGCCTTCCAGATGACCCACGAGACCATCGAGGAGATCAGCGACGAGGAATGGGACCACACCTGGGCCACGAACATGTCGGCCTACTTCCATCTCGTCAAGGCGGCGCTGCCGCACCTGGGCAAGGGCGCGTCGATCATCGGAAGCTCGTCGGTCAACTCCGACAGCCCCAACCCGACGCTGGCGCCGTACGCCGCCACCAAGGCCGCGATCGCGAACTTCACCGCGAGCCTGGCCCAGCTGCTGGGCGAGCGCGGCATCCGGGTCAACAGCGTGGCTCCCGGTCCGGTGTGGACGCCGCTGATCCCATCGACGATGCCGGCCGACCACGTCGAGTCCTTCGGCGCCAACACTCCGCTCGGCCGCCCCGCCCAGCCCGTCGAGCTGGCACCGGTCTACGTCCTGCTCGCCTCCGACGAGGCGAGCTATGTGTCCGGCGCGCGGGTCGCGGTCACCGGTGGGCGCCCGGTCCTCTGATCCGCCGGACCCTTGCATGGGCGAGTTGCCACCGGGGTATCCCCTCGCCATCGCACCGTCGCAGAGGAGGTCAGCCATGCCAGGACGTCAGGAGCTTCCGTCGACCCTGGAGCGGTCGCCCAAGAAGGCGCAGCGCACCTGGATCAAGGCCCATGACTCGGCGGTCGAGGAGTACGGCGACGGAGAGCGCGCCCACCGGGTCGCCTTCGCAGCGCTCAAGCACTCCTTCGAGAAGGTGGGTGACCACTGGGAGGCGAAGGATCACCAGGGTCCCTCGGACAAGCAGGTCGCGAAGAGCGGCTCCGCCGCTCGCCGGGGAGGTCCCACCGCTGGCGGCGTCGATGCCAACGCCACCAAGAAGCACCTCATGGAGGTGGCCCGCAGGCTCGATGTCAGCGGCCGCTCGTCGATGACCAAGGACGAGTTCGTCGACGCCATTCAGAAGGCCAACGACCGGGAGACCCGCAGGAAGCGCGCTTGAGGTTTCGCCGGGGGCGCTCCTGACGGTTCACCAAGGTAAGTAGGGAAACCCTCACTTACCGGGGTGAACTCAGCCAGGTAAGTGAGGGTTCGACGTCCTACCTTGATGAACCAGCGGCGCCCAGAGCCTCAGCAGATCCGGGGCAGCTGCTCGCCGATGGGGAGGTCGACCACGCGGGTGCCGCCGAGGGCGGTGCGGGCGACGACCATGCGCGGGTGATCGGCGACGCACTCGCCGATACGGCGGGCGCCGGCGCCGAGGGGGTTGCGGTGCATCGCCTCGAGCACCTCGTCGGCGCGGTCGGCGGGGACGACGGCGACGAGCTTGCCCTCGTTGGCCACCTGCATGGGGTCCAGACCGAGCAGCCCGCAGGCGTCGCGCACCTCCGCGGGGATCGGCAGCGACCGCTCCTCGAGCGAGATGCCGACCTTGGAGGCGCGGGCGATCTCGTTGAGGGTGGTGGAGACGCCGCCCCGGGTGGGATCGCGCAGGACGCGGATGTCGGCGCCGGTGGCGAGCATGTCGGCGACCAGCTCGTGCAGGGGAGCGGTGTCGCTGAGGATCGACGAGCCGAACTCCAGTCCCTCGCGGACGCTCATCACCGCGACGCCGTGCAGACCGATGTCGCCGCTGATGATGACGACGTCGCCGGGCTCGGCGCGGTCGGGCCGGATGGTCACGCCGTCGGGGATGATGCCGATGCCGGCGGTGTTGAGATAGATGCCGTCGCCGCTGTGGTGCTCGACGACCTTGGTGTCGCCGGTGACCAGCTGGACGCCGGCCCGCTCGGCGGCCTTGCCGACCGCTGTGGCGACCCGGCCCACGTCGGACATGGCGGTGCCCTCGGCGAGGATGAACGCGGTCGACAGATAGACGGGTGTCGCGCCCACCATGGCGAGGTCGTTNACGGTGCCGTTGACGGCGAGGTCGCCGAGCGACCCACCNGGGAAGAACATCGGCTTGACCACGAACGAGTCCGTGGAGAACGCCAGCCGCCCGGCCGGGCGGGGGAGTACGGCGGCATCCGCGAGGTCGGCGGCTGCAGCACCACCGAAGGACGGCAGGAACAGGCTCTCGATGAGGTCGCCGCTCATCGCGCCGCCACCGCCGTGACCCATCACGATCGTCGGGGTGTCCCGCAGCGGCATCGGGCAGGTCCAGCCCTCGAAGTCGAGGTCGTTGCTCATCGGTCCACCAGCTCCAGGCGTCGGTAGGCGTAGTAGGCGGCACAGGCGCCCTCGGAGGAGACCATCGTCGCGCCCAGCGGGTTGCGCGGCGTGCACTCCCGCCCGAACGCGGCACACTCGTGGGGTTTGATCAGACCTTGGAGCACGTCGCCGGAGCGGCACAGCGCCGACTCCTCGGTGTGGATGTCCTGGACGGAGAAGCGCGTCTCGGCGTCGAAGTCGGCGTACGCCGCCGAGAGCCGCCAGCCGCTGGCCGGGATCATGCCGATGCCGCGCCAGGTGCGGTCGGTGACCTCGAAGACGTCGGCCAGCATCGCCTGGGCGGCCGGGTTGCCCTCGGCGGGCACGGCCCGCGCATAGGCGTTCTCGAGCTCGTGGCGCCCCTCCTCGAGCTGGACGATGGTGCGCCGGATGCCTTCGAGGATGTCGAGCGGCTCGAAGCCGGTGACCACGATCGGGACGCCGTAGCGCTCGGCGAGGGGTGGGTACTCCGACGTCCCCATCACGCTGCACACGTGGCCGGCGGCCAGGAACGCCTGGACCCGGCAGCTGGGCGACTCCATGATCGCGGAGATCGCCGGCGGCACCAGGACGTGGGAGACCAGCAGCGAGAAGTTGGTGATCCCCTGGGCCCGGGCCTGGTGGACGGTCATCGCGTTGGCGGGCGCCGTGGTCTCGAAGCCGATGCCGAAGAAGACGACCTGCTTGTCGGGGTTGTCCCGGGCCAGCTGGAGTGCGTCGAGCGGTGAGTAGACGACGCGTACGTCGCCGCCGGTGCTCTTGACGGCGAAGAGGTCACGACTGCTCCCCGGCACGCGGAGCATGTCTCCGAACGAGCAGAAGATGACGCCCGGGGTGGCGGCGATCGCCAGCGCCTTGTCGATGATCTCGAGCGGGGTCACACAGACCGGGCAGCCGGGCCCGTGGATCATCTCCACGCCCTCGGGGAGGAGCTGGTCGATGCCGTGCCGGATGATCGAGTGGGTCTGCCCGCCGCAGACCTCCATCATCGCCCAGGGGCGGGTGGTGACCGCGTGGATCTCGTCGAGCAGCCGCTTCGCCAGGTCGGGGTTGCTGAACTCGTCGAGATACTTCACGCGGGCTCCCCCTCGGCGACGGCCTCACTCGCGACCGGCTCGCCGAACCCGGCCTGTCGGGCCGCCTGCTCGAAACCGTCGCCGAACTCCTCCTCGAGGATGCCGAGGCGCGCGAACTCGGCCAGTGTCTCGAGGGCGGACTCCTCGTCGAGGCGCTGGATCGCGAAGCCGACGTGCACGATCACGTAGTCGTTGACGGTCACCTCGGGCAGATAGGCGAGGCAGACCTCCTTGCGGACACCGCCGAAGTCGACCTGAGCCATGGTGGTGCCGCTCTTGGGATAGACGGACTCGACCCGACCCGGAACTGCCAGACACATCGTGCGGTCTCCTCATCGATCGTGCGGTGCAGCGCGCTGGAGGACCAGCGCGGCGACACCCCTAGTGTGCGCGTGAAAACTCCCAGACGACCACCCTGTTGTTGCCCGAGTCTGCGATGGCCAGGAGGTCGGTGTCGCCGACCCTGAGCCAGTCGAGGCCGTAGGGCCAGCAGAGGGTGTCTGCGTCGACCCGGTCCCAGCGGTTCTCGCCGTTGGCGGCGAGGTCTGGCTGACCCAGGGAGACGAGAGGCTCGAGCCGGTCGGCGACGGCGCCGCCCGGCTGGATCAGGATGCGGCTGTTGGCGGTGTCGGCGACGGCCAGGTCGTCGCCGTGGGTGGCGATGGCATAGGGGAACCGCATCCGGTTGAGCTGGGGGACGTAGGGGAACTCCGCGCCGCTCTCGAAGTCGGGCTGGCCGAGGACGGCATCGGCCGGGCGGTCGCGGTCGGGCGGGGTGTCCCAGCGCAGCAGTCGGTGGTTGCCCGCGTCGGCGACCAGCAGCGCCCCGTCGGCCGACGACGCGAAGGCATGCGGCCAGCGGAACGAGTCGGCGGCGACCGGCCCGCCGCGGTTCTCCTCGCGCCCCGTGGGATCGGGCTGCCCGAGTACGACGTCCGCGGGCCGTCCAGGCTCGGGGAGGCCGCCGTCCCAGATGAGGACGCGCCGGTTGCCGGTGTCGGCGACGTGGAAGCGTCCACCGATCATCGCGATGCCGAACGGCCAGTAGAAGGTGCCGGCGTCGGCGTCGCCGCCGGCGTTGGGGTCCACCGAGCTCAGGTCGGGTTGGCCGAGCACGTGGTCGGGCGGGGTGTCGTGGGCGGTGGGGACCGAGTCCCAGACGAGCACACGGTGATGCCAGGCGTCGGCGACGACGAGCCGGCCCTCGTGGACCAGGACACCGGTCGGGAGGTGGAGGCCGTTCTCGGGTCCGCGACCCCCGGCCGCCGGGCCCTCGCTGGTCGTGTCGGGCTGGCCGAGCACCACGTCGGCCGACGCCCCGTTGGCGTCCGGGAGGCCGTGCCAGATCAGGATGCGGTGGTTGCCGGTGTCGGCGGCGATCACCAGGGCCACGCCGCCGTCGGCGTCGGGGACCAGGGTCGCCGCCCGGGGCGCGTAGAGCGACGATGCCGTCGGTGTCGCCGAGGGCAGCATCAGCCCACCGGGAGAGTCCGCACCAAGCACGAACTTGGGCAACCAGCCGGCATAGGTGGCGGCCGGGCGGGCGGAGCCGAAGAAGCCCGCGTCGGCATGGCCGAAGTCGTCAGCGGCGCTCACNACGCGAACGCGCATCTCAGCCCTCAGCCCTGACCCAGGCGTCGCCGCCGACGAGGCGCAGGGGNAGGGTGGCCAGCTGGGCGCCCGGCATGGTCACGCACTCGCCCGACGTGGCGTCGTAGCAGAAGCCGTGCCACGGACAGGTGAGCGTGCCGGCGACGGGGTCGAGCTCGGCGTCGTCGAGCGGCAGCCCCTGGTGGGCGCAGGCGTTCTCATAGGCGGTGATCTGGCCGCCCACGTTGACGAGGAGTACGTCGAGCGCGCCGGACCCGGTGCCGACGCGCACCGACCGAACCGACCCCGCGGGGACGTCGGCGGTGGACAGGGCCCGGGACCAGCCGGCCGCTGCGAGCCGGGCGGCCTCCTCGGCGTCGTCGGGGCGTCGGCGGATCTCGGAGACGGGGATCAGCGTCGGGGTCGGCTCGTTGGGCACCACCTCGACCCCGGTCAGGCCGGGGACGCCNCGCAGCAGGGCCTCCTCGACCGAGTCGCGCAAGGTGACGGCNGCCATCGAGCAGCCCTGGCAGGCGCCGGTCAGACGCACGTGGGCGACGGTGCCGTCCAGTCCGACGAGCTCGACGTCGCCGCCATGGGAGTTGATGCCGGGGCGGACCTGGGCGATGGCGCGCTGGGCCAGGGTGACCGGGTCGGGACGGATGATCCCGTGCATCCCCAGGACCATCCGGACGGCCGGGTCGTCGACGAGGTCGAAGAGCAGCTCCTTGCCGCGCGGGTCGTCTTTNAGGGTGCGTACGACGGTGGTGAGCCCCTGCTTGTGCAGGTCGTTGAGGCTGGCGAGGAGCTCGTCGACCAGCTCACGGCCCGGGGCGTCGAGCTCGGCGACGCGGCTCATGGCGGCGTCG
>JGI24770J26754_10001097_pt1 | contig 19388 bp, 18 predicted proteins | sample LakOneMetagenome_FD_26754 | JGI IMG/M metagenome (IMG submission 26754) | reverse complement strand
GAAGATCGGGAGCATGATCACGGCGAGAACGGTCACGAGCCAGGACGTGTTGAGCATGACGATCAGGGTGAGGATCAGTGCCACGAGGTTCGTGACCACGCCGGACAGCGTGCCACTGAAGGCTTGCTGAGCGCCGATCACATCGTTGTTGAGGCGGCTCACGAGGGCGCCCGTGCGTGTGCGCGTGAAGAACGCGATCGGCATTTTCTGCACGTGGTTGAAGACGGCGGTGCGGAGATCCAGGATCACGCCTTCGCCGATCCGAGCCGAGTACCAGCGTGTCACGAGTGAGACGGCGGCATCGGCCACGGCCACGAGNGCGATGANNACGGCTATCCACACGATGGTGGTGACTTCGCCCTGGGCGACGATGACGTCGACCACCTGNCCGGCGAGGACCGGCGTGGCGACCGCGAGGAAAGCTCCCACGGTGGAGAGGGTGATGAAGATCAGCAGCTTGGACCGGTAGGGCACCGCGAACGTCAAGATCCGCCGGACGGACTCACGCGAGAAGCCGTGCTTGCCGTCCCTGGCGCTCGAGATCTTGTACAGCGAGCTCCAGGCCGCGCCTTCCATGCTCATTGTGGTTCCTTCCGTGGGTAACAGACCAAGTTTAGACGGCGATTCACCCGAGCTCAGGGTTCTCCCAGCGGCTGCGATTCGGGGTTCTGTCATGAAACGGCGCGGCTGACAACGAACGTGTGGGCGGTGTTTACGCCGCGGCTGTGATGACGGACTATGTCCGCCGCGTCTCGACCCGAAAGGTCGACGACCCGGTCACAGCGAGCGACTCTGAACGGTGCTGGGGTCCTGCCCGTTTCCTGGGAACAGGATTCGGACGGCGCCATCTCGGCTGATTCTCAGCAAAGTTGACAGTCCCACACCTTTTGTTAAGTTGGAAGAGATCGCAGAATCCAGCCCATCCGTTCTATTTGAACCAGGAGCTCATTATGCCGAATGCCATCGAGACCGTTGACGTCAATGTTCCGGTTACCGTCGCCTACAACCAATGGACCAAGTTTGAGGACTTTCCACAGTTCCTGAGCTTCGTCGAATCCATCACGCAAGTGACGGACGTACTCACCGTATGGAAGGTCAAAATCGGTGGGATGGAGCGCGAATTCGAAGCTCAGATAACTGAACAGCACCCCGACGAGCGTGTGGCATGGAATAGCACTGGAGGCGACGTCAACCATGCGGGTGTCGTCACGTTCCACAAATTAGCCGAGGATAAAACTCGCGTGACGGTGCAACTCGATTGGGAGGCCACCGGGCTGATCGAGAAAATCGGCAGCATCCTCAGTGTGGACGACCACGTCATCAATAGAGACCTCGCGAACTTCAAGACGTTCATTGAGACGAAAGCTACCAGCGACACCGGATGGCGCGGAGACGTGCAGGCCTAACCCCGCCGCCAGCCCATCTCAGGCTCCTGAAAAGTATGATCGCGAAGTTCGAAGACAACTCGCGACGTTCTCTTGCCATGACGAGCAGCCTCGTTGTGATGTGCCCACCTATCGTAAGGACGGCCAAATCGCCTTGATTCGGCCGACCCATCAGTGTGCATATTCGCGACGCGGCGGCCATTGGCCAAGTATTTATCTTGTGAACACCTTCGACCGTGGGGACGGACTCCCCGTCCTCACGGTCAAAATGTAGGGAGTGAAAAGAAATGAAAGCAGTCGTTTACAAAGGCCCAGACGAGGTCAGCGTTGAAGAAGTTCCCGATGCCAAGATCGAACGCCCCACTGACGTTCTTGTACGTGTCACGTCCACAAACATTTGCGGCTCAGATCTACATATGTACGAGGGGCGCACAGATTTTGCGACCGGCCGCACGCTTGGCCACGAAAACATGGGCGAGGTCATTGAGGCTGGTAATGGCGTCGACAAGGTGAAGGTCGGTGATCACGTCGTGCTGCCGTTCAATATTTCTTGCGGATTTTGTAAGAACTGTGAGCGTGGTTTCACCAACTACTGCATGACAAATCAGCCAGACCCCGTTGGTGCGGGCGCTGCCTATGGTTTTGCCGGCATGGGTCCGTTTGCCGGCGGACAGGCCCAACTGTTGCGTGTGCCCTACGGCGATAATAATTGCCTGCGCTTGGGAGAAGATGCCGCCGAAAAGCAAAACGACTACGTGATGCTTTCGGACATCTTTCCCACCGGATACCACGCTACCGAGATGGCCGGGGTGATTCCCGGAGACACCGTCGTGATCTACGGCGCTGGCCCGGTCGGGCTGATGGCTGCTTTGTCCGCGACTATTAAGGGCGCAAGCAAGGTCTGGGTCGTGGACCGACGTCCGGACCGGCTGGCCCTTGCTGAGGAGATCGGTGCGATCGCCGTCGATGATTCGAAAACAGATCCGGTTCAGTTCGTGTTGGACCAGACTCGGGGACTGGGGGCAGACCGAGGTTGTGAGTGCGTGGGGTACCAAGCCCACGACCCTCAGGGAACCGAAGATCCCGCTATGACGCTGAACCGGCTCATCCAATCCGTGCGAATCACCGGCGGTATCGGTGTTGTCGGCGTCTTTCTGCCCGCAGATCCCGGCGGCTTCGACAAGAACGCCAAGGAAGGCAAAATTGCCATCGATTACGGCCTGCAATGGCTCAAAGGTCAGAGTATCGGCAGCGGCCAATGCCCGGTGAAGAAATACAATCGGCAATTGCGTGACCTGATCTCCGTGGGCAAGGCCAAGCCATCCTGGATTGTCTCTCACGAGATTCCTCTCAGCCAGGCTGCCGACGCCTACACGCAATTCGGTGCCCGCAACGATGGGTGGACCAAAGTAATCCTCAAGCCCGCGTAGGCCAACTACTCAGCGCCCCGCCGGTGATGTCCGGCGGGGCGCTCAGGTGCAGGCCCAGAGTGCGTGCTGCCGAGGCTTAGCCTGCAATCACGCATTGCCCAACCGTCACGACCCGCTCAAGCTTCTAGTTGTAGAGCATCCCGCCGTCGACAAGCAGGACCTGCCCTGTGACGTAATCCGAGTCGGGGCCGGCGAAGAACGAGACGATCTTCGAGACATCCTCCGGGGTCTCGATACGGCGGACGCAAACTCTTAGCAGACGGCTTGAAATTCCACGGCCTGGTTGGTGACTTGGACGAATTCGTGGCCGTCAGCATCCTGGTATCTAACGGTGACCGAATCGATTTTCGCACTGCTCGCGTCCGCATCGACTTCGAGGTCCAAGACCAAAGTCGTGGACTCCTCTCGGGCTGCCAGTGACGCTTGTCGAGCTTCGATCTTCCTGGACCATTGTTCCTGATAGCGATCAGGAAGTGGGAATGCGACGAGAAGTAAGCGGTCCTGCTCCTGAGTTGAAACCAGAAACGCGCCAGTAACTGTGACGTTTGAAGCGGAGTTCGATTCAACGCTCAGAACGGTTAGCTCGCGCAAGGACTTATTCGCCATGGGTGTTCCCCAGACCGATTGGGAAAATTCTGAGATCGGTGCGCACGTGCTCGTCTCGTCGGGGCTAATCCAGAGTGGCCCTCCCTGAACAGGTTTGGCGCTGCAAGCGTTCATGAGGAAGCAGACCGCACCAAAGATGATCAAGCTGGTTATCCGACGGCATTTCACGGTTTGAGGACGAGCCTTTCTGGATTGGTCGACGTTCCTGTGGTTCCACAAGTGTTGTGAGTCACCGACCCTGTGTTCTTGTGCGTGAGCTTAGCGGCAGACGTGTATCTCGTCCTGGGACTCAAAGTGGTGCCAACTAGATCTGTTCTGCCCGCGCGTTTGTTTCACCATAATTCACCGCATGGGCTCCCTGCGGTCACCAGTCGGATCGGTCGCAAACCTATGGTTTGTGACGTTACAGCGAATTCGAATTGAGCGGAGCTTCCGATGTCTCTCCATCATGTCCTGGCCACCTTGNCCCTTGTGCCTGCGCTATTGGCGCCTTCCGGGCTACAGGCAGCCGCAGCCGATGATTGGGGTGTGCCGCCACAAAAAAGCCACTTCGATCTGCAGGCCCACCGGGGCGGCCTCGGCATGACCACTGAAGAATCGCTGGAGGGGTTCGGCAAGGCCATGCGTCTGGGAGTCACCACGCTGGAGCTGGACACTCAGATCACCCAGGACGAGAAGGTAGTCGTCAATCACGACCTGCAGATTAGCCCGTCCAAGTGTCGCGACACGGAACCGGCTACGCAGGGCGATCCGATGTACCCATACGTGGGTAGGTACATTAAGGATCTGACCCTGGCTCAGATCAAGACGATGAATTGTGGATTCCAGCAGTTACCCGGTTTCCTTGACCAGGAGCAGATCAACGGCTTTCGGATGGTCGAATTGAAAGACGTGTTGAACCTGGTTAAGAGCTACAACGCCAAGCAGATCACGTTGAACATCGAGACGAAGGTCGAAGCCGGTGCCCCGGAGCAGACGGCACCAGTGGGCCTCTTCGTGCATCGGGTGTTTGAGGAAATCCGCGCTTCGGGGATCGAGGACCAAGTCACCATCCAGTCCTTCGCCTGGGGAGCACTAAACGAGATGCACAGCCTCGCGCCGACCTGGCCCTTGGTGGCGCTGACCAACCGCGACTTCTTACAGGTCGGTGAACCCGGTGCCTCACCCTGGCTCGGCGGAGTCGACGCAGACAACTACGGCGGCGATCTCGTCACGACGGCTGCCGCGGCTGTTCCCGTCGGGCTGACGGCCGTATCACCCAACTATGGGTTCCCCCAGAACGGCAAAGTCGGCGACGCCGGCTTCCAGTTCTACCCAGATGAGCTGATGGTGTCAGAGGCACACGCCCGCGGTCTCAAAATCATCCCGTGGACGTGCGACGATCCGGCCACGGTGAAGGCGCTGATGGACCTGGGGGTCGACGGCATCATCACGGACTACCCGAATCAGGTTCGGCAGATCATGGCCGACCGCGGGATGAGATTACCCAAGGCGTACGTGCCACGCTGAGAACTGATTGCGAGCACCGGAGAAAGGTCCACCGTGTGACGGAAAGATCGATTTCGGGTTGGCGACAGGATTCGCGCTCCCGGCACCGTTTCGCGCACAGTCCACAGGTGGGGACCATGAGCGAAACTACTCATGAAACGATTTGGTTGTAACAAGCAGAAATCGCTCCTGAGGATTCTCCGGAGCGATTTCTGGTTCAAACGGTGTGTGCGTGGGGCTGTATCGCCGCACTCACCTCACTGAACCGAAGCCGCTTCCACTCTGGCCGGCATCGATGCGCGCAGAAGATCAGCGGCCTTCTCGCCGATGATGATGGATGGAGCATTCGTGTGCCCCCGGATGATCTCCGGCATGATCGACGCGTCGGCGATGCGCAGTCCTTGAACGCCGCGCACACGCAGCTCGGGGTCGACCACCGATTTCGCATCCGATCCCATGCGAGCGGTGCTTGTGGGGTGGTACAGCGTCTGCGAGAACTCGTCGATCACGATGGCATCCCGCTCGGCCACGGTCTGTGCATCCGACCCGGCGGGCTGAATGAACTTGCCGTCACCCCGCGTGGGAGCGAACGCGGTGGCGGCCAGAATACGCTCGCACACACCGAGGCCCGCGAGCAGGGTGTCACGATCTTCTCCGTTCGGATCTCCCAGGTAATTCGGATCGATCAGCGGTTTGTCGAGCGGATCGGCCGAGGCAAGCCGCACGGTTCCGAGGCTCTTGGGCTGCAGCAGAATAGCGCCCACGCTGACGCCATGCCGCGGCGCGGCCACGAGCCCCTCACCGACATACGGCACGGCGGCGAAGAGCACCTCGATGTCGGGGAAGGCAAGCGATGGGTCGGTCTTGACGAATCCGTACGCTTCCGCGATGTTGGAGGTGAGCATGCCGCGTTGCTGCCCGACGAAGTCGTTGAGCTGTTCCTCGGTCTCGGCGCCGAAGAGGGTGTCATCCTCGGTCTCCACGGCGAGCGCCGCGAACAGGTGGTCGCGCATGTTCGCTCCGACCTCAGGAGCATCGACGAGCACGGTGATTCCGAGGGAGCGGAGATGCTCCGCATCGCCGATGCCCGACAGCATGAGCAATTGCGGCGTGTTCACCGCCCCGCCACTCAACACGATCTCGCGGCGCGCGAAGACCGAGGCGAGGGTGCCCGCGCTGAGGTACTCGACACCGACAGCGCGGGTGCCGTCAAACAGCACGCGAGTGGCGTGTGCTCCGGTGCGAACGACCAGGTTGGAGCGCTCGGCTGCCGGCACCAGATAAGCGGCCGACGTGTTGTGCCGCATGCCGCCACGCTGGCTCACCATCGTTTGGCTGACCCCTTCCGGGTTTGCCGAGTTCGGCGCGACGAGGGGCATCCCGACTTCGGCGGCTGCCTCAAGAAAGGTTGCGGTGTGGGATCGCGGACTGCGCTGGTGCGAGATCGACGTCGCGCCGTGCGTGCCCTGGTCGGGATCGGTGTTGCCCTCCACGGCCTCCGCCCGGCGGAAATACGGCAGGAGCGCCTCGTACGACCAGTCGGCCCCGGCGAGTCTGGCCCAGTTGTCATAGTCGGCAGCGAATCCGCGCACCCACATCATGGCGTTCAGGGACGAGGAGCCGCCCAGTACCTTGCCACGCGGCCAGTAGATCGACCTGTCATTTAGCTCGGACTGCAGTTCAGTCTGGTAATTCCAGTCGGCGTCGGACTTGAACAGCTTTGGGAAGGCCGCTGGGATGGCGATTTCCTGCTTATCGTCGACCCCTCCGGCTTCGAGGAGCAGAACGGTTATGCCCGCGTCTTCGGTGAGTCGAGCGGCGACGGCTGCTCCGGCCGATCCGGCGCCGACGACGATGTAGTCGAATTCTTCCGTGGTGTTACTCATGCGAGCGCTCCTTGTGACCAGAGATCCTTCTACAGGATCTTGCTGACGCCGACTTCGGGATGAAGTCGATCGTTTCCACCTGGTGAATCTTCTTCTGCCGGGTTACCCACTGGGCCACCCACATTTGTGATCTCCACTCACCTTCCGGCTGGGGTGAGCGGTGGGGGAGCGGGGGGATGCTCGGTGGGTCAGGCCCGGAATGCCGCCAGGAAGATTGCGGGCATCTTCAGCCAGGACGGCTTGGCCGCGAACCCGGCGAGACGACGCCCGGTGGTCGCGGCGGAACGAGCCTGCACAAACCACGGCGGCTTCGGGAAGAGCGTGAATTCTCCGTGTGCAAACGATCGCGGAAACGGCCGGAACGGGCCGCGAACGATCGTGCGTTCGGGCCGATCGATGAGCAGGGCGTTGTGCACTGTTCCGATGCCACTCTGCACGTTGTCGATGGTGGCGCCGGGGAAAGCGCCCCATGACGCGGTTGCGGTGAGGAATCCGAGGCCGGTCCAGGCATTGATGGCGATCGTGCCGTAGCGCAGGCGGGCAATGGATTCGAGGAACCCCGTTCCGAGCTGCCGGATGACCTTTGGCTCGACAATGAGATTGGCACCGAGCGTGCCGACGAACTCGTCATTGGCGAGCGTGACGGCGGCGTCGAGGAAGGCCTGTCCGGTGCCGGGCACTTCGACAACGCCGAGCACCGGGGAGAAATACTCCGTGGTGATCACATTCGATGCGTCATCGTTCACCGTGACATCGATCAGCAGGCGGCATCCGTTCTGGCCCAGGCGTTCGGCGTTCGGGTAGGCGGCCGAGGCGGCATCCATTCGCTCATCGCTACCGGGATACCAAGCAGGGCGCGGCGGGGCGGCCGCCAGCGCTCGCCGGAGTTCGGCGAGGAAAGCGTTCTTCTGGGGCCAGGTGCTGCTGATGACAACGACCTGGCCGGCAATGCAGTTGTATCCGCCGTTGTGCAGGCGCTGAGTAACGACGTGCTCGGCTTGATACCGCAGGTCATGCTGAGTCCATGTGCTCGGAACAATAATGATGGGCGAGACGCCGCCGAGTTCGCTGGTGATCGGTTTGGCCAGTAGCGGGGTGCCTTGTGCTTTGCGGTTCGCGGCGTCCTCGCCCGTTCCCCAGACGATGGCATCGTGAGTTGCCGCACTCCCGGTGATGTGCACGTGAGCGATCCCCTCGTGCTGTGTGAGGTACGCACCGACGTCGCCGCCGCCCTGCACGATCCGAAGCACTCCAACGTTGATCAGCGGCGCGAGAGCCTTATCGAAAACAGGTTTCATCCCAGCCATGACCGGGTTGAGCTTGAGCAGCACCGACCGGTTGTTCGCGACGATCTCGTACAGCACGTCGAGCGGCGGTATTGAGGTAATGTTACCGGCACCGAGCACGAGACCTACTCCACCGGATGTTGTCGGCGTCAGCTCACCGAGGCCGGCGCTGGCCCGCACCTCCTCGGGAGAGCGGCCAGGAGCCATCCAGATCTCGGCGCTGAATCCGTGCAGCAATAGCCACTCGTGCCCGTTGGTGGGAAGTACCGGCACGATGACGCGACCGCCGGGCGCCGTTCCCAAGCGGCTGTTGGCAAGGGGGCTCTTCCCCGCAGCGAGGGCGGCGATGGACTGAGCAAGGGTACCTACGCCGGAAAGACCGGCATACGGTCCGGAGATCCACTCTTCCCCGACGAGCTGGGATGACCGGTGAAGCCCCTTGATCGCCGCGGCGGTCTCCGCCCATTCCTGAGCGGCCCCCGTCATGGCTGCGTGGACAGCTCCCATTAGGGCGGCTCGTTCGGAGAGAGGAGTGCGGGCCCAGCGCGTGGCGCCCGAGGCCAGCTCGATGATGGCGGCGTCGAGGTGATCGCGGTGCTGCTCATCGAGGGCCGGAATGACCTGTGTTCTCGGCGTCGGATCGGTGGTGGTCATCAATCTCCTTTGATTGTTACCTGACGGCGACTCGCGTTCCGCGTAGCAGTCTCACCATAGTCTCGACGTCACCGTCGGCGATAGCCATAGGCCGCCGCCGCTATTTTTACCCCGAGCCGTGTGCGGTCGCACAACCACACGCAGCAGTCACCGAATACACTGCAGCAATGGAACGCAATGAAGCGACGCAGAGCCTGTCGAACTCGGGTGGCATAGTGGACGGCGCTCGCGAGCTCTTCTCGGACATGATCGATTCGGTCGGCGAATTATCCAACAACATTGTTGACCAGATCATCAATGGCGAGAACGACTACGCCGGGAGCGTGCTCGGCCCCGGCGTGCTCGACGGTATCGTGTGTGACAACCTCACGGCCATCCTGCAGTGCCTGCTTGGCCGCAACGATTCCCTTGACGCACCCCGTCGGGCGGGCCGGGTGAAAGCGGAGAACGGCATACCCATGGCAAGCCTTCTGCATGCCTACCGGCTTGCCGGTCTGCATCTGTGGGACGCCTTAATGCTGAAGGCGACGACACCCGAACACGCAACAGCGCTGCTCACCGCGTCGTCCGCAGTCTGGGGCATTATTGACCGATACTCGAGCGCTGCCGCGGAAACGTACCGAGAGGTCGTGGACGAACGGGAACGGAAAGACCAGCAGAGTAAAAACGTCATGCTGCTCTCGATTCTGGAAGGCGATTTCTCGGGGGATGCCGGTCGCGAGGTTCGTGCTCTCGGCTTTCCCCACGAGGCAGCCTTCATCGTTCTTGCTGTTGAGATGCGGCGCTCAGAAGCTGACCCGATTTCCGCCATCACCGCCCATCTGCAGAAGATGGGGATCAGCTCCGCCTGGGCTCCGTGGAAAGGTGAGTATCTGGGCCTGCTCGGAAGTGGGGCGGGGGCGGACGCTTCCGCCGTCGCGAACGCCCTGGCCGGAACCGTCCGTTCACGAATCGGGGTGAGCCTGCCGATGCACGCCCTCGAGAGCGCGCCTGTCTCGGTGCGGCAAGCGCTTTTGGCCATGCGCTGTATCGCCCCCGCTGCGGTGGGAGTGCACCTGTACGGCGCGGCCCCGATCGACACGATGCTGGTGGCTCAACCCGCATACGCGGCCGAACTCCGTGACGGCGTTCTCGGTGGGCTGGCTGACCTCGATCCAGATGATGCCCGAGTGCTGCTGGATACGCTTGAAAGTTGGTTCACCACCGACGGTTCAACCGCGGAATGCGGCAAACGGCTTCATTGCCACCGGAACACGGTGCTCCACCGGCTGGGTCGGATAACAGAGCTGACCAGGCGTTCCGTGGCTAAACCCGTTCAGGCGGCTGAACTTTTCACCGCACTGCGAGCGGTGCGACTGGCCGGTTTGTGGGTAACGCCGGTGCGGGCGCCTGTGCGGGCAGTGCGCCGGAGCGCGTGAGCCAACTCAGTTCAGCTGGTGTTGCCCGGTCATCCGCCCGTGCTGAGCGGATGACCGCTCAGCGCGGCGAGGACACCGTGCTGCGCTCGGTGCCCGAGAGCTGCGTCACGTCGAGTGCGAACAGATCGTCGGCACCGGCGGTCGCGGCACCGAGCAGACCGGCGCACGCCGGCAGNAGCTGCTGGGCGTAAAACCGGGCCATCACGAGCTGGGTTTCTGCCTGCTGCGGGTCGTCCGCCGCGGGACCGGCGAGAGCGGAACGAGCCAGCAGCCAGCCGCCGACGCAGAGTCCCCACATGCGCAGGTACGGCACCGAACCGGCGAGNACNGCGTTCGGGTCCGNGCGACCGGTGCGGAGCATCCACTCGGTNGCGGTGTTGAGCGCGCCCAGNTGCGCATCGAGTGCCTGATGGATGGACTTGAACGCGTCACCGGCAGCGGCCAATTCCGGCAGGATCTCACGCATGGTNGCGAGAAACTCGAGTGCGGAATCGCCTCCACGCACGCCCAACTTGCGACCGACGAGGTCCGCGGCCTGGATACCGTTGGTTCCCTCGTAGATCGCCATGATGCGCACGTCTCGATAGTGCTGGGCCGCACCGGTGTCCTCAATGAAGCCCATTCCACCATGAATCTGCAGGGCGAGCGAGGTGAGCTCATTGCCGAGGTCACTGCCGAAAGCCTTGCAGATCGGCGTCAGCAGACCGGCGATCTCGTCGGCCCGGGCGCGCACCGCGGCATCCGGGTTATGGGTGCTCTGGTCGACGTACACGGCATTCAACAGCATGAGCCGGCGTGCGGCGGCGATGTAGGTCTTCTGCGTCAGGAGCATGCGACGCACGTCGGGAAAGTCGATGATGGCCGAGTCGCGTTCGGTGGCACCGATGGCCCGACCCTGGCGCCGGAGCTGGGCATACTCGAGGGACTGCTGATAGGCCCGCTCGCTGATGCCGACGGCCTGCATCCCGACCGAAACGCGCGCACTGTTCATCATGACGAACATGATCTGCATGCCCCGGTTCTCCTCGCCCACGAGATACCCGGTCGCACCGTCATAATCGAGCACACAGGTGGGGGATCCGTGGATGCCGAGCTTGTGCTCGAGCGACAGGGCTGAAACACCGTTGCGCTCGCCGAGGGACCCGTCGTCGTTCACCAGAAACTTGGGCACGATGAAGCAGGAAATGCCCTTGGTGCCAGCGGGTGCGCCGGGAAGGCGGGCGAGCACGAGGTGCACAATCTGCTCGGCCATGTCGTGGTCACCGTAGGTGATGTAGATCTTCTGACCGGTGATGGCGTAGCTGCCGTCGTCTTGCTTGACGGCCCTCGTGGTGAGCGCGCCCACGTCGGAACCCGCATGCGGTTCGGTGAGGTTCATACTGCCCGTCCACTCCCCGCTGACCATTTTGGGGAGAAAACGCTGTTTGAGTTCATCGCTGCCGGCGTACAGGAGCGCCTCAATGGCGCCCTGGGTCAGCAGCGGGCAGAGCGCGAAGGCCACGTTGGCCGTCGACATCAGTTCCTGGATGGCCAAACCGATCGTGTGCGGAAAGTCACCGCCGCCGAATTCCTCGGGCAGGGGGACCGCGCCCCAGCCGGTGTCAACATACTGGCGATAAGCGTCCTTGAAACCCGGGGAGGTGACGACTGTGCCATCCGGCTCACGCTTGGCACCCTGCACGTCGCCGGCGCGGTTGGTGGGGGCGACCACCTCGGCCATGAACTGACCGCATTGCTCCAGGAGATCGACGACCGTGTCGAGGTCCGCATGCTCGAATCCGGGCAATGCAGCCACGCCGGGATACCCGACCACGTGCTGGAGCGTGAAGGCGATATCGGCTGTTTGGGGACGAAATTCACTCATGCCTGACAGCGTAGCCACGGATGTCGATGCCGTGGTGAGACGTTGGCATCTGTTCCGGTTTGTGCCGGTTCCCTACAACTCTGGTGTCAATCCGTCGCGATAGGCGTTGTAATCCTACAAAGGCAGCGTACCCGCCACCGCAACACCGCGCAGATTTCAGCCGCCCTACTCATTGGATAGGGACGGGTCGACGAGCCATCCTCAACCGACGACTATCTCCGAGCCCTCGTGGGTGAAAAGAAGCGCCTGAAACCCCGGGAGGAAAGGCGCCATTACCGTCACCACCAGCAGCAGCGCGAGAGAAAACAGCACGATTACGCGCCATCGGGATGCTCGCACCCGGGTGAAGAGCGAACATGCGGCGACAAGAAGAGCGAGCGGCGCAAAAAATACTGAGGCCAGAATCACCAAGGCCAAGAAGACGAAGAACAACCGGTCAATGATCGGATAGAGCCGGGTCGCGTCAGTGGAGCGTCGAGTTTCTGCGTCCAGACACATAGGCATTCCCACTTCGTTGGGGGTCAGAGAACAGAGCCACGCTCACCTCGGTCAGGGCGATGAGGGACGCGCCGTTATCGTAGCCTCAACCTGCGACGTGACGGAAGAGCCCTAAGTGTGCGTTGAATGACGCAAACCAACAGACAGGTCTAGGGGGCTGCCGTTCCAGCCGATGCTCGCATCGAAGCGATCGAGCGAGCTTGCGTCGGTGTGATGATCGTTGGACTCGATTCGGTCGTCACCGTCTTGATCGCGCAGCTTCGCCGCACTGGACGCAATCACGCCGGAGCAGGTGTCCGGCGTGGCAGGCGGGGGAGAGTGACGGAGGCCGAGGCGCCCGCAGTGGGCGGCACGATCACCACCTGCCGGGCGGGGACATCGCGGCTGGCCGTTCGCACGACCAGCCCAGTGGTCGGATCCGTCCCACGTTTTATCACGGCGAGGGCGATCGACCCCAATTCGAAGTGCCGTGCAACCGAGGTCACATAGCCAACACTCGCGGGCTCGCCGTCTTCGTTCGGCACCGCCACCTCGTCTCCACGCGACGGCATGGCTATTGACGGCAGGGGGATATCGGGATCGTCCGTGTACAACATGACGAGTCTGCGCGGTGGATGGCCGAGGTTGTGCACTTTGGCCACCGTTTGTTGGCCGCGATAACCGCTCTTGCTCAGGTGCACGGCTGTGCGTAACCAATCCAATTCATGGGGAATCGTTCTGTGGTCAACTTCGGTGGTGAAGCTCGGACGCCAGGCGGCGATTCGCAGGGCGTCGAGGGCGAACTGGCCAGCGACAGCAACGCCAGACGAGGCGATACCGGCACGTTCGGTTCGGGGCACCAGCACCTCGCTGTACGTCCAGCCCTCAGCCGGATGCCTCGTCGCCTCCGCGTACTGGTGTCCGCCCGGGCTCACATTCATCCAGGGGTCGTGCCAGACCAGGGGGACGCCATGCGGGGCGGCTACCGGGAGCGTGCGCTGGCCGAGGGTGCCGATTGTCGCGAAATCGACGGATCGATCGGCCAGTTCCACGCGCAACGCGAATCGCATACTGCCCAGCCAGTGCAGTAATCCGGACGTTTGTTCCCGCTCCAGCAAGAGCCACAGCGCGGTCCCATCATCGATCAAACGAACCGCATATTCGATCCGACCAGTCATATCGAGCAGCAGGGTTTCCGAGGATTCGCCTGGTTTCAGCTGGGTGACACTCTGACTGGTCAGCGAGTTGATCCAGCTCAGACGGTCAGGACCGGTAATGGTGATCACCGCCCGGTGGGAGAGGTCCACGATTGCGGTTCCCGCAGCTAGCTCCCGCTGCTCACGCATCGGGTCCCCGTAGTGGAGGGCAACACCGGCGTGTACGGCATCAGTGGCGCCGACGGCACCCGGTTTGTTCAAAAATTCACTCAACATGGGCAAGCCGGATCCTTCGTTCATCAGTGGTGCTGTGTCGGCTGGTCAACGCTTCTGCGGTGGCAGGGCCGCCACGAGCGGGTGGTCCTTGGCATACGGGCCTACCTTTGCCGCTCCACCCGGGGAGCCAATGTCATCGAAGAACTCGACATTGGCGGTGTAGTAGTCTGCCCATGCCTCCGGGACGTCATCTTCATAGAAGATCGCCTCGACCGGGCAGACGGGTTCGCAGGCACCACAGTCAATGCACTCGTCTGGGTGGATGTAGAGCGCGCGCTCACCCTCGTAAATGCAGTCGACCGGACATTCATCGATGCACGCCCTGTCCTTTACATCCACGCACGGCAAAGCAATCACGTAGGTCACAGCGCCACCCCGCAGAAATTCTCCGAGAACCTCGCCGCACCAGCAGACGCGCTCATGGCTGGGAACTCTCATCGAGGTCGTTCGCTCCGGATGGCACCGTGCGAGGATTGGCATCCAGGGGAATGAATGTCGTACAGACATGCTCACCCCGCACCCGAGTTGTCTGGCGTTCAACCTCGACTCCGAGCAGCCGCGAGAACGCATTGGCCTCAACCTCACAGAACACCGGGAACTCGGCTGCGACTTGCAGAACGGGGCAATGTCCCTGACGTAGCTGCACACCGCCCGCGCGCTGGCCGTCCTCACTGGGCCGGATGGACGCCGCAAATCCCTCAGCGCTCAGTACCGCGGCCAGCGCGTCCGCGCGAGGGCGTACATCCCCTCCGCTCGAGGGCAGCTGGGTGGCATACCGTCGTTCGAGCGTGGCGCCACGTTCGCGGGCAAACTGGTTTACCGCATCCGCCCCCGCGTGCTCGGCGAGAAAGCGCAACGCTGATGTGGCCACGTCGACATAATCACTGCCCATCGCACCATGACCTGAGTCAGAGAGAATATAGGAACGGGCCGGCCGGCCGCGACCGCGACCTCCGGCCGTGGCGAGTTCGCGTTCCTCGATGGCGCCCTTCTCGGCGAGTTGGTCGAGGTGGCGGCGCACTGCGGCGGGCGTCAGGCCCAGGCGCACGGCGAGGTCAGCAGCGGAGAGCGGACCATTCTCTGCGAGAAGCTGCCGAACTCGCTCCGACGTGCGGGTCTCGGTTGCCTTCGAGCCGGAGAGCGACGCGTCGGAACCCGGTGACACGGAGTTCTGGCTTATTAACATTACATAAGCATGACCTAATTCGGTTCAGCTGTCGAGGGCGGCTTCGAATCCACAGCCATGGCGGAGGATCACGAAAGGCGGAGTGTGCGTCAGAAGAAATACGCAGGAACGTGTGGAGAAGATCTCCACGTGTTACCGCGATGACGACACCCCGCCCAACAGCACTACAGGCCAGACCTGCGCCGCTGCAGAAAGTCAGTTCAGCGTCACGCGGCGACGGGCTCTGCCACCAACGAGTCATCCAGGTCGCTGCTGTCTGACGCGTACGCGCCGGCGCCAGCGGTCGCTACCTCTTGGTCCTGCTCGATGGTGCCCGTGGATACCCCGATCGCGCCCATGATCTGACCGTCGCGCACCAGTGTGATGCCGCCGGGGAAGACCACCAGCCGGCCGCCATGGGCGTCACTCAATCCGAAAATGGGCCCCCCGGGACGGGTCGCTTCCTGCAGGGCATGCGTGTCACATTGAAATGCAATGGACGTGTACGCCTTGTTGATGGCGATCGGGATGCTGCCGATGTTGGCACCATCCATCCGGACGTGCGCCTTGAGGTTTCCTCCGGCATCGACGACGGCGATGTCCATCGGCTGGCCGATTTCGATCGCTTTGGCGACAGCGGCGTCGATGACGAGGTTGGCTTCCGCCAGTGTGATCGTTTCGAGTACAGTTCCGGATGCCATGGGATGTCCTTTTCGGTTGGGATTATGAGGTTGGCTCGAGATTGTTGGTCCTACTAGAACACGCGGTGCCCTCCGCTAATAAGTGGTGGTTACCCCACCGTGTCGTGCGGGTTATCCCGACTTTCGCTGTCTGAGCCGCTCACCTAGCTTTAAAGCCGGTTGAGTCGTGGGAGGTAAGTCGTGGGTGTTGTTGCGTTGAAGGACATAGTGGGGCCGGCTTTCGATGCCCGGTACGGCGTGCCCGCCATCAATATTTTCAACGACCTCACGATGGAGGCGGTGCTCGCGGCGGCAGTGCAGGCGAATTCACCCGTGATCCTTCAAACATCCGTGAAAACGGTGCGCACAATCGGTTCACGGGTGCTGTGCGACATGTGGCAGTCGCTGACCCGCGGTATCGAGGTACCGGTGACGCTGCACCTGGACCACTGCCCGGACCGCGCTGTTATCTCCGAATGCCTGCAGGCCGGGTGGAATTCCGTGCTCTTCGACGCCTCCGTTCTGCCCGTCGAGGAGAACCAGCGCCAGACCATTGAGGTCGTCGCCGAGGCCCGCCGATACGGAGCTCAGGTCGAAGGAGAGATTGAGGCAATCACCGGGGTCGAAGACGATCATGGTTCGGATGACGTGAGTCTCCAGCAGAGTCTGCAAACAGCTCTGGCGTTCATCGACGCCACCGGCATCGACGTGTTCGCTCCCTCCATCGGCAACGCCCACGGCAGTTATCGTGCCGCCCCGGTGCTTGATGCCGGACGTGTCACGGAGATCGTGGAGGCGCGCAACATTCCCATCGCCCTGCATGGCGGCAGCGGGTTGAGTTCGCAACAGTTCGCCGATCTCATCGCACGCGGGTGCGCGAAGGTGAATATTTCTACGGCGCTCAAGGAGACATTCATGAAGTCGAACCTGGCCTTTCTCCAGCAGGCCGAGCAAAACGACAAGTGGGACCCGCCTGCTCTGTTCAAGCACACTCGGACGGACATCATCACGATGGTCACGGGGCTGGCCGAGCAATTTGGTAGCGCGGGCAAGGGCGGTCGATGAGCGTGCCTGCGCTCATCTTCGACTGCGACGGCGTGCTCGCCGACACCGAGCAGTTTGGGCACCTGCCCGCTTTCAACCAAACCTTCCGGGACTTCAACGTGCCGGTGCAGTGGAGCGTGGAGGAGTACGCCGAGAAAGTCAAAATCGGCGGAGGGAAAGAACGGATGCGCAGCATCGTCACTCCTGAAATCGCCGCCGTACTCGGCTTGGCCGACGACGACGCCATGGACGCGGCGGTCAAGGTTTGGCACCGGCACAAGACCGCGGTCTACACGCAGTTAGTGGAGTCCGGTGCGATGCCCGCTCGCACCGGGATCGCGCGGATTGTTCAAGAAGCGCACAACGCGGGCTGGACGCTGGCCGTTGCCTCCACATCCGCAGAACCGGCCGTGCGGGCCGTGCTTTCCCACGCCGTGGGAGAAGAACTTTCACGGCACTTTTCGGTTTTCGCCGGGGATGTCGTGCCGAAGAAGAAACCCGCCCCCGATATCTACCTGCTTGCGTTGAGGGCGCTCGATGTCGATCCAGATGAGGCGATCGTGGTCGAAGACAGCGCGAATGGGTTGCGCGCCGCCCTCGGGGCCGGATTGCGTACCGTCGTGACCGTCAGCGGGTACACGCGCGAGGAGGACTTCGCCGGTGCGTCACTGGTGGTGACCTCCCTCGGCGATCCGTTGGGCGGCGAGCTCGCCGACGTGCTCGGCAATCTCGCCGGCGTTAGCGTGCCGGATGTCGTCTCGCTCGCAACGCTGCAAGCCATTTTGACGACGCCAACCTTCCCGGCTTGAACCTCACTTTTTCGGAGACATCATGACTTCCACAGACCTCGTCGACGTCGAGTACGTCGTTCGCACCCTCGCGCAGACCACCGTCGACAAGGAGAAAGAGTTCGGCGACCTCGACGCCGTTGTCGGAGACGGGGATCTCGGCTACTCCCTGGCCCGCGGATTCGAAAAAGTCCTCGCTGACTGGGACACCTTCAAGCGTGATGACGTTGCCACTTTTCTGCAGCAGATCGCCCTCACGATCACCAGCCGGATCGGGGGTACGTCGGGCCCGCTCTGGGGAACGGCTTTCCTGCGGGCATCCGCCGCAGCGAAGACCGTCGACACGATGAACGGAACTGTCGTCGTCTCCATGCTGCGCGCCGCCACGGATGGCATCATGGCTCGGGGAAATGCGAGTTTGGGTGACAAGACGTTGCTGGACGCCCTGATTCCGGCGACCGACGAGCTCGATCGTCGCCTGGCTGCCGGTGCCAGCCCCGCCGAATGTCGTGAGGCATTCAGCCGGACCGCCCGCGAATGCGCCGACGCCACGACCGAGCTCGAGGCACGACGCGGTCGGGCCAGCTACAGCGGAAAGCGCAGCATCGGCTCTCCGGACGCCGGTGCTGTCGCAGTCGCCATCATCATCGAACGCATCACCGCCGAATGGGACCGTACCTGACGGTATCCCTGCCTCGCCGTTCTTTCCTTTTCCGATCCTGACTATCAAACGACACGGAGACCACATGAAAAAGTTCGTCAACGATCCGAAGCAGTTTGTGCCAGAGATGCTCGAAGGCCTGGCGCTCGCCAACCCGGACACTCTCAAGTACGTACCCGAGTACAACCTGATCATGCGTGCAGACGGCCCCGACCTGAACAAGGTCTCGATCGTGCAGGGTTCCGGTTCCGGTCACGAACCCGCCCACGTGATGATCGTGGGCAAGGGAATGCTTGACGCTGCCTGCCCGGGGGATATCTTCGCTGCTCCGCCCCTCGACTACGTCTACGAGACCACCAAGATGCTCGCTTCCCCCAAGGGTGTGCTGTTGCTCGTGAACAATTACACCGGAGACAAGATGGTCTTCGAAATGGCGCAGGAGATGTCTGCCTCCGATGGCATCCAGGTCAAGACGCTTTTCATCAACGATGACGTGTCTGTGGAGGACTCCACGTATACGATCGGGCGCCGTGGTGTCGCGGGGAACTTCTTTGTGATCAAGGCCGTGGCTGCCGCCGCCGAGCGTGGAGCCGACCTCGACGAGGTCATCCGGATCGGCGAGAAGGTCAATTCGGTGACCCGCACCATGGGCGTTGCGCTGACCGCCTGCACCCCACCGGCCAAGGGCAGCCCGCTGTTCGAGCTCGGTGACGATGAGATCGAAGTCGGTGTGGGCATCCACGGCGAACCCGGCCGTCGTCGCACCAAGATGATGAGTGCGAACGAGATCGTGGACGAACTGCTCACCCCGATCGTCAGCGACCTGCCGTTCAGCGATGGGGATCGCGTGGCACTCATGGTCAATGGGCTCGGCGGAACCCCGATCAGCGAGCTGTACTTGCTGTACGGGCAGGCGCACAAGCGTCTCGCCGAACAGGGCATCAGCGTGGGCCGCAGCTACGTCGGTGAATACTGCACGTCGCTGGACATGGCCGGAGCCTCCATCACCCTGGTCAGACTGGACGATGAAATCGAGTCGCTGCTCATGGACCCGGCGGAAGTGCCGATCCGAGTGTTCTAGGCCTTGACGGGTAGCAGGGAACGATGAGACGGCGGGGNCGGT
>JGI24770J26754_10001096_pt1 | contig 19404 bp, 14 predicted proteins | sample LakOneMetagenome_FD_26754 | JGI IMG/M metagenome (IMG submission 26754) | reverse complement strand
GGATCGTGCTGATGCTGCGCGACTCCGCGGGCTGGTCCCCGATCGCCAAGCTCACGACCGACGCTTCCGGCGACGTCGCGGCCGCGAGCCGCCCCGTCACCGGGCTGCAGCACTACCGGTGGCGCGCCAAGCACGGCGTCAAGAGTGGCGCCTGGAAGGTACGGGTGAAGCCCACGCTGTCGGCGACCGCCGATGTCGGTGACCCCTCGACCACGATCACTGCCGCGACCGTCGGTGCTGCCTCGGGCGACATCGTCGAGCTCTATGCGCGGGTGGGTGGCCGGCTCGTCAACGTCGGACAGGCACAGGTCAGTGCCGGCGGTGTCGCGACCTTCCAGTTCCCGACGCCCAAGAAGCCGCGGGTGTTCGGCGTACGCCTCGTCTCGACGAAGGACCACGCGTCGGCCCGCGACAAGGTGAAGGTCACCCCGGTCTCCCCCAAGCCCGTGCCCGGGACCGAGGGTCAGTCCCCCAAGAGGGCGGTCAACGCCGCCCGGTGAGTGGCGTAGGCCCGCCGCCCCGATCGGGTGATGCGGTAGGTGGTGACGCTCCCGCGACCCCGACCGGACTTGCGGACGGTGACGTAGCCCGCGTCGACGAGCGTCGTCATCTGCTTGGACAGGTCGGAGTCGGCCAGCTGGAGCTGGTCCTTGAGGAACGGGAAGTCACAGCTCGACGCGTTGGCCAGGATCGCCATGGCCGCCAGCCGCTTCGGCGCGTGGATCACCGGGTCGAGGCGACCCAGGGCGGCGGACGACGTCATGACAGTCGCGCGCGGGCCGCGGCGGCCGCGGCGGCGTACGCCGTCTCGTACCAGGCGATGAGGAGCGTCACGAGGATCCCCACGACCGCGGCGGCGGGGATGAGCCCCACGAAGTGACCGGTCAGCCACCCGACGCCGGCGACCGCGGCGGCTCCGAGGATCAACCGGGCGATCGCCGGCCGGAACTCCGTGGGAGGCGCGCCGGCCGGCATCGTCCCGCGGTAGCGGCGGTACCAGATGACGAAGGCGTACTCGGCGGCAATGAGCCCGAGGAGCCCGAAGAGCGTGATGGCCGGGTGGGCGTCGCGCTGGCCGATGACGACGACGAGCAGACCCGCCCACACCCCCGTGATGGGCGGGTACCACAACGGCGTCGGCGGATAGTCGGTCCACGGGGCTGCGGCTGCTCGGTCGGTCGCCCGGAGCACCTCGTCGGGCGTCGGTGTGCTTTCCATGATGGAAAGTTATCCGGTCACTTTCCAGTTGTGCAAGTGATGTCATCGTCGGTCGAGGTGCGGGCGCCGGTTGCGTCGTCATTCTACAACTTGTAGAGTCCCCGCCAGGTCTCGTCCCCCTCCACCACATCAGGAGAACCCGTGGTCCGGCTCAACATCCGGTCTCTCGCAGTCGCCACACTGCTCGCCACGGTGCTCACCTCCTGTGGTGGGGGATCGGACGAGACCGCCACACTTCCCGAGTCCGGCGCGCTCGCCGGCGGAACGCTGGTCGACATCGCCCTGACCTCCGAGCAGCTCGGCGCCGAGCTGACCGCGGCGGACGGCTCGACCCTCACCCTGGGTGACCTCAAGGGCAAGACCGTCGTGCTGACCGACTTCCTCACCCGGTGCCGGGAGATCTGCCCGCTCACGAGCGTGGACATGAACGCGGTCTCGCGGGCCATCGACGACGCGGGCGCCGACGTCATCGTGCTCGAGGGCACGGTCGACCCCGAGGGCGACGACCCGGCCCGGCTGGCGGCCTACCAGGCCCTGTTCCCAGGCACCGACACTTGGACCCTGTTCACCGCCGGCGACGGGACCGACGACTTCTGGAAGAGCTTCGGCGTGCAGTACGAGCGCGTCGACGCCGAGGAGCCCTTCGGCAAGGACTGGCAGACGGGTGAGCCGGTCACCTACGACTACGAGCACACCGATGCGGTCATCATCATCGACGCCGAGGGCCACGAGCGCTGGGTCACCCAGGGCGACCCCAACGTCGAAGGNGAGGCGCCGCCCGACGCCCTGGCGTCGTACCTCAACGACGAGGGCCACGANCACCTCGCCGAGCCGNCCTCCGAGGCCTGGTCCGCCTCCCAGATCGAGCNGGCGCTCACCGAGATCACNGGCCAGCAGATCGGCTGACCGCTGCCGGTTCACCAAGGTAGGTTGCTGAGCCCTCACCTACCTAGGCGAACTGATCGAGGTAAGTGAGGGTTCGCCCACCTACCGTGGTGAACCGTCACCACGGCACCCACGGCCCACGAGCGTCAGTCGACGTTGTGACGCGTCCGGCTCTCGGCCTCCTGCCGCTTGAACTGGTTGAAGCGGGGGAGGAACTTGTCCCAGTCGATGATGTGGGCGTCGATCTCGGGCCCGTCGATGCACGCGTGCTTGCGGATCAGCTTGCCGTCGATGTTCACCGGGACCATGCAGGCGCCGCACATGCCGGTGGCGTCCACCATGATCGAGTTGAGGCTGGCGACCGTCTTCACGCCATAGCGTCGCGACAGGTCGGACACCGCGCGCATCATCAGCGGTGGGCCGATGGCGATCACCTCGGCGACGCGGCGACCTTCGCCGCGTTGGTTGGCCTCGAGCATCTCCTCCAGTGGCAGGGTGACGAAGCCCTCGCGGCCGAACGACCCGTCATTGGAGGTGTAGACGACGTCGAGCAGGTCGGGGTACGCCGCCTGCAGCTCGGGCACGCGCTCGCCCTCACCNACCCAGAAAAGCATGTCGGCGTTGCGGAAGCCGGCGATCAGGGTGACGTGGTTCCCCAGGCGCAGGTGCTCGCGCATGATCGGGTAGACCGGAGGGAGCCCGAGGCCGCCGGCCGTGAACACGACCGTCTGCGTCGCCGGGTCGTAGCGTTCCAGGTCCGACGGACGGCCCAGNGGTCCGGCGATCCCGCTGAACGACTCGCCCGGATCCATCGCGTTGATCTCGGTCGAGCTCGTACCCATCGCCTGGACGACGAGACAGACCGTGCCTGCCTCGACGTCCCAGTCGGCCAGCGTGAGCGGGATGAGCTCGCCGTCGTCGCGGGGNAGGACCCGCACGAACTGACCCGCCTGAGCCGAGTGCGCGATCAGCGGGGCGTCGACGACGAACTCCATGATCCGGTCCGCGAGCTCGGTCCTGGCCAGGATCTTGAACGCCCTGGTCCCGAGATCGGTATAGGTCCGGGCTCGGCCNACCATCTGGCGGATCACGTCGGGGGCGAGGTCCACGGAGCCGAGGATCTCGCGCGCGGCCGCCTGGCCGTCACCGGCCGCGAGGATGGCGGTCGAGCCACCGCGCGCGGCATCGCCGCCGGTATAGATGCCGTCGAGCGAGGTCTCCTGGGACCCCTCGTGGTCGAGCTCGAGCGTGCCCCACTTCGAGGTGTGCAGTCCGGGTTCGGAGTTCTTGATGATGGGGTTGGAGTCGTTGCCCAGCGCCATGATCACCAGGTCAGCCGGCACCTTCTCGTGCTCGCCGGTCGGGGTGGGGGAACGGCGACCAGAGGCGTCGGGCTCGCCGAGCTCCATGACCTCGAGGTGGGCGGTGCGCACGAAGTGGGTGTGCGGGTCACCGCGGAACTCGTTCGGCGAGCGGAGCACCCGCAGCGAGATGCCCTCCTCGAGGGCGTGCTCCAGCTCCTCGACCCGGGCCGGCATCTCGGCGCGGGTCCGGCGATAGACGATCGTGACGTGGCCACCGAGCCGATGGGCGGTGCGTGCCGCGTCCATCGCGGTGTTGCCGCCGCCGATCACCAGCACCTGCTTGCCCTCGGTCTCGGGCAGGGGGGTCTCGTAGTCCTCGCGCAGGCCCTGCATCAGGTTGACGCGGGTGAGGAACTCGTTGGCGCTCATCACGTTGAGGAGGTGCTCGCCGGGGACGTTCATGAAGCGCGGCAATCCAGCGCCGGTACCGACGAAGATCTTCCAGAAGCCGGCGTCGCGCAGCTCCTGCAGGGTCGCGGTCTTGCCGACCACGAAGTTGGGCACGAACCGACCGCCGAGCAGCTTGATCTTGCCGACGACGTCGTCGATGAGCTCGTTGGGCAGGCGGAACTCGGGGATGCCGTAGCGGAGTACGCCGCCCAGCGCGTGGAACGCCTCGAACACCGTGACGGGGAAGCCTTCGTTGGCCAGCAGGTAGGCGTTGATCAGCCCGGAGGGTCCCGACCCGACGATCGCCACCGGCGGCCTCGTTGCGGTCGCCCAGGGGTCAGGACGGCCCGCGAGCCGGTGGACGACGCCGCCGGGGTTGACCAGCTTCTCGCGCTCGGGAAGGAACCACTCGAGCTGCCCGATCTCGATGGGCTTCTTGGTCTGGATGCAGACGCCCTGGCACTGGATCTCCTGCGGNCACACCCGCCCGGTCACGTCGGGCAGNGGGTTGCACGACTCGATGAGCTCCATCGCCTCGCGGAAGTGGCCGGTGCCGACCAGCTCGAGAACCTGCGGGATGTGGATCCGCACCGGGCAGCCACCCGTCACGTCCGGCTTGGCAGCGCCGGGGTTGAGGTGCACGCCGATCTCGCAGGGCTTCTCCTCGCACTGCTTGTCCCGCATCGCCTCGAGCCAGACGAACAGCTCCACCTCACGGGCGGAGTAGCCGAGGTTCATGTAGCCGAGGTAGCCCTGGTTGACCAGGTCGAAGTCGTGGCTTCGGGCCTCGGCGTCGCGCACGTAGGGCGGGATGGCGTTGCCGGCGGGCCACTCGACGGACAGACCGTCGAACATGGGGTAACGCTTGCNGAGGTGCGCATCGAGGGCGCGCACGAACTTGCGCTTGAGCCCCAGGGGCACGCCCCACAGGAAGCGCATCAGCACCTTGCTCGCGTCGTCGTCGCGCAGCAGCATCTCCCACAGCGTCCGGATGAACGGCTTGGACAGCTCGGGCTGCCGGAACTCCCAGGCGATCGCGCGAATGCCGTCCTGGGTGAACATGTCGCGGAACGCCGCCGGGTCGGCGAGCAACCGCCTCCTCAGGAGATCGATCTGCGCGTGGTAGGTCGCGACCGCCGGGGCGTGCTCGAGCTCCTTGATCTGGGACCGGTTCGCCTCCAGCGCCTCGTCGGCGCCGAGGTAGGCGAAGAGGTCCTCGCGCCCGGTCACTGGATGATCTCCGCGTCGCAGGTGTTCTTGACGCGCTGGATCCGCTTCTCGAGCGCGGGTGTGATCTCGGTCGTCTCGACCGCTCCGGGGATCACCCGCGCCACCTGGCGGGCGGCGCCGTCGACGACGATCGTCGTCCGCTCGAACAGCGACGGCAGCTCCTGATAGCAGGTCTTGCAGTCGTTGCAGGTCTTCTGGTCCTCCGGGTCGATGAAGACGATGGGTCGGGCCCCGCCCTCGGGGGCCGACGGGGCGGCGGCCGCTGAGGGTGCGGCGCCGGTCGGCGCGATCGGGATCGACGTCAACGAGGCGCCGAGCTCGACGGGCGCCTTGGTGGACGCGGCGAGTGCCGACATCGCGCTGGCGATCTCGTCGATGGACGACTCACGGGCCGTCTGGGCCTCGTCGAACTTGGCCTGGAGGGCATCGATGTCGGCCTGGTGCAGCGCGGTGAGCTGGGAGACGTGCTGCCCGGCGAGGTACTGCAGCAGCTGCCAGTTGCGGCGGCGGTCCTCGGTCAGGTGTACGACGGCCGGCCCGACCGCGATCTTGACCAGCTTCTTGTCGTCGTCGGTGGCCAGGATGTAGGGCACCAGACCGGCCCGGCTCTCCACGGGAAGCTCGACGTAGGCCTCGATCGGCATCGCGTTGGCGACGTCGGCGTCGGCGAGCGGGCGGAACGACTTGCGGAAGCGACCCTCGTTGAGCGCGAAGTGCGCCGCGGTCAGCGGGCACTCGATCANCTGGAGCTGGCCCGCGTCGTCGACGTACTCGAGCGTCATGGTCGCCCAGGTCTTGTCGGGGTCGGGGTTGCCCTCGAGGTCGAACCACTCGTGCAGTGTGGAGCCGCGGCGTGGGTCGTGGACGAAGACCGGGTTCATCCGGCTCTCCACCGCGAGGCGTCCGGCCGCCGAGGCGGCGGCGTCGGCGATGCCGTGCTCGCTCTGGCACGGCGTGTAGACGTCCATGACGGCGGGTGCGCCGTCGTAGGTCAAGAACTCCAGGGTGTTCTTGAGGAAGTGNCCCTGGACGCCCGGGCTCGTGGCGCACACGAACACGTTGGGGTGGAAGGAGGCGATCAGGCCGAGCTCCTTGCGGGACTCGTGCTTGCCGTCGTGCTCGGAGCCGAAGCGGGACAGGTCGGAGTCCTGGGCGGTGAAGCTCGCCGTGGACGCCTGCCCGCCGGTGTTGGAGTAGACGCCGGTGTCGAGCACGAGCACCTTGATCGGGGTGTCGCTGGCGAGCACCCGGGACAGGGCGCCGAAGCCGATGTCATAGGTGGCGCCGTCCCCGCCGATGCTCAGGATCGTCGGCAGCAGGTTGCGCTCGTCGGCGGTGAAGGAGGGCCAGGTCAGGTGGCTCAGGTCCGCCTCGGGTGCCGTCGCGTCGTACGAATCGGCGAGCTCGAGACGGGCCAGGCGCATCGCCTTGACGTCGTCGGCGAGCTGGGCGGCCATGCCCTCGAAGATGCCCTTGGCCAGCGGCTGGGCGTCCTGGAAGAGGCTGTTGACCCACGGGTCCTGGTAGGGGTTGTAGGGCATGGTCGAGGCGTAGACGCTCGAGCAGCCGGTGGCGTTGGTGATGACCGCGCTGGCCGGGCCGTTGCCGGTCGGGCCGGACTCGTAGTTGAACAGCCGCCGCTCGAGGGTGGTGAGCAGGGCCGAGATCCGGTCCTTGCGCGTGGCGTCGGTCGGCGCGACCTCGTCGAGCTTGGCGTGCAGGCCGTCGATGATCGACTCGAGGTCGGACATGTGGGCGCGGCGACGCTTCTCGCCGATCGCGTGGTCGGTCGCCATCACGATGCGGATCGCGGTGACCTCGCCACAGCCGCGGCAGCCACCGTGGCCACCGGTGGTGGCGTAGTAGTTGTCGCGGTCGAGGAAGAGCCGCTTGGTGTCCCCGTCGCCGGTCGTGGCGTCGGCGTGGAACCGCGCCGGGGTGTTGGGGGTGTGGCTGAGGAACTCGAAGCGCTCCTGCAGCCCTTCGAGCATCGGCTGGTCCTGCTCCCGNGCGATCAGGGCGTTGGGGCCGCAGACCTCGACACACTCGAGGCAGCCGGTGCACTTCCAGGGGTCGATGGTGGCGGCGAAGAGCCCGCCCGAGCCGGGCAGCTCCTTCTCCATCGCGTCGAAGAACGGGCGGGTGCGGGCCACGGGGTAGTTGGCCAGCAGGTCGACCAACTTCCCGAAGTTGCGGGCCAGGCTGGGCTGGTCGGTGCCGAGTCCAGCGATCGCCGCGGCGACGATCTCGTGGAACCGCGGAGCCTCCTTGTCGTGCCGGTAGGTCTCCCGGATCCGGTCGGAGAGGCCATAGACCTGGGCCCGCATCTCCTCACGCTGGGTCGGCGTCGCGTCGATCTCGGCGATCGCGGTGAGCAGCAGGTCGTGGATCTCGTGGACCGCGTTGGGGATCGCCGCGTCGGGGCAGGCCAGCGTGCACTCCATGCACCCGGTGCACAGCTCGGGGATGAACTCCGGGACGTCGCGCCGGAACAGGCCCTTGTCCTTGCCGGCGGCGGTGCCGCCGGGCATGAACAGTCCGGTCCCGGGCAGGACGGGCGACTCGCCGATGGTGCCGGCGCGGAACGGCGCNGCGACCATCTCCTCGTAGTAGCCGCGGTCGAACAGACCGTTGCAGGAGGACCCCTCGGAGCAGTTGCACATGTCGGCAGACACCTGGACGGTGTGCAGCGGCAGCAGGTCGGGCAGCTCGTCGACCGAGCGGAGCTCGGCATCGTCGTAGTCNACCTTGACGGTGGCCTCGAGNCCGTCGCGGATGACGGCCATGTTGCCCTCGACCACGGCGGCGCCCTTGCTGCCGAACTTCTTGGTGATCTGCTGCTCGACCTTGGCGAGGACGGCCTCATGGGATGTGCCGGCCGACAGCCGGTCGACGTGGCCGATCACCGCGCCGATGAAGGCGATCCCCATCATGCGCGTCTCGAGGCTCGGGGTCGGGGCGTGCCGCTTGGCGACCTTGAACGCGTCGATCACATAGAAGTGGATGTTCTTGTCGCGGATGGTCCGGCGCGTCTCGCGCGACAGGCCGCGCCACACCTCGGTGGGTGAGGAGCTGGACTGCATCACGAACGTGCCGCCGTCGACCAGCCCCTTGAGTGGGTTGGTGTGGCTGAAGACCTTGTGGTCCGGACTGATCACGATCTCGACGTCCTCGAGCTCGGCGTTGGTGATCAGGATCGGGTCGGGCGACAGGGTGATGTAGTAGTTGGTCGGCGCACCGGACTTCTCCGAGCCGTACTTGGGCGCGGACTTGGAGTGCATCCCGAGGACGCCGGCGAGGATGTCGGTCAGCAGCTTGCCGGTCGCGATGGTGCCGTAGCCGCCGACGGAGTGGAAGCGGATCCGGGTCGCGATGTCCGGCAGCAGGTGGGGGTTCTCGTCGGNGTCCAGCGCCATCAGCTGGGTCTCGGGGTAGGCGGCCCGCAGCCGGTCCTGGAGACCGGCGAGCAGCTCGCTCGGGTNGTCGCTGAAGAACTGGCTGCCCAGGTAGACCAGCGGGGAGGCGTCGGGCTCGAGCATGTGCTTGAACGCCGCCACGAGGTGACGNGGCTGGAGGTCGTGGCCGCCGAGGCCGAAGATGGCGGTGGTCAGCTGGGGGCCCCGGTCGACCGCGGGGATGCCGGGGTGACGCTCGGGGCTGACGGCGTTCTCACGGGCCTTGAACATCGCGCGGGTCACCATCGCGGTGAGCGCGGTCTGGTCGGAGCGCTCGAGGACGGTGACGGCCTTCTTGCCCGCGAGGGCCTCCATGACCTCGGCCTCGGGGAAGGGCTGGAGCAGCTTGACCGCGATGAGNCCGGCCTTGATGCCCTGGCTGCGCAGGTAGGGGAGGACGGCGCGCACGTCGTCGGTGACCGAGCCGAGCCCGATCATNACGACCTCGGCGTCTTCGACGTCGTAGGTGTGGACCGGGTGGTAGTCGCGGCCGGTGAGCTCGGCGTACTCGGCCATCGCCTGGCGGGTCAGGAGCGGGACCGCGCTGGCGAAGTGGGTGCGGTGGTCGACCGCGCCGNCCTGGAAGTCGGGCTGGTTCTGGACCGGCCCGGTCATGCCGGGGTTGTTGACGTCGACGAGCGCCGGTACCAGCTGGCGCGTGCCGGCCTCGGGGGCGTTGCGCCANTGGCGCGNCCACACACCGTGCAGCTCGGCCGGNACCCAGGCCAGCGAGTCGGCGATGAGGCTGCCCTGCTGGTCGGGCTCGATGGCCTCGGCGTTCTCGGTCAGCCAGCGGCGCAGCGCCGCGATCTCGTCGGGACCGAACTCGGCGGCCGTCCGGTTGAGGTACTGCTTGAGCTGGTGGACCCGGCCCTTGGCGCCGAAGAGCATCTCCTGGGCGACCGTCGGGCAGGCGATGCGGCCGGCCGGGTCGCCGAGGTACTCGAGCAGCAGCTCGGGCTCGGGGAGGAGGGCCTCGCTGAGCATGTGGCTGGTGGAGAACCCGTCCATCGCGTTGGCGACCGGGATGAGGGACAGCGCCGAGGCGCGGTAGGAGATGGCAGCGAGGTCCGCGGCCTCCTGCGGGTTGGCGCCGACGATGATCGTGTAGCCGGAGGAGAGCAGGGCATAGATGTCGTCGTGGCCGGCCATCACGTTGAGGGAGTGCTTGGAGACGACGCGGGCCGCCACCTGGAGCACGAAACCGCCGATCTTCTTGCCGACGGTCACATAGTGCGACTCCATCGCATAGAGGATCCCCTGGCTGGAGGAGGCGTTGGAGATGAACTGGCCGCCGGTGAGCGCCGCTCCCAGGGCGCCGCTCTGGGCGGAGTGCTCGCCCTCGGGGGAGAAGAAGAAGGGGTGCTTGCCGAAGACGTTGAGCGACCCCTCGGCCCGAGCGGCCTCATAGAGCTCGCTGATCTCCGTCGACGGAGTGATCGGATAGCCGATGACGCCACCGCACACCTTGGTCATCACGTGGGCGACGGCGCCGTTGCCGTTCACCACCGCCGGGATCCCCGGGTAGCGGGGCCCTTCTGTCGTCGTACCGCTGGTCTGGGTGGCTACGTCGGCCATGGCCGATCCTCGCTCTCCGTTGAACGTTCAAACCCGGGAGCGAACGCTCCGGGACTCGACATTCGTCCACCGGGATGGGCCGGAAGGGCAAGGAGGTCGGGCGCGAAGATCCCGCTCGCCTCCTATGTTAAGACCGGTCCCCCGGGGGGTATTTACCAAGGTGAGCCTCATTCGCGTCGAGGGGGGTCGACCCCTACGATCGATCCGGGGGAAATCCCGATGGCCCCAGCACGTCAAGTTTGCTGGACTGGAGGAATGGTCGGTATGTCGAGTCTGCTCTCGAACGCCGCGTCGCACGTGCGTCGCGGGATCATGCAGCGGGTGATGGCCCGTGGCTCGGGGGGCAGCGGCAACCCCGACCTCACCAGTCTCAAGCGGGTGCCCCGCAAGGCGACCTACCCGCTCCGTCGCAACGGGATCCACCCGGTCCCCGAGCTGCGTGCCGCGCAGGCCACCGAGCAGGTGACCCGGCTGGCCCGGCTGTTCGGCATGAACGTGTGGCTGGTGACCGGCTACGACGAGGCCAAGGTCGTCCTGGCCGACTCCACCCGCTACAGCAACAACATCCGGCACCTCCTCGGCGACAAGCAGCGCGAGGGTGCGGACGAGGTCGGCGGCCTGGGCATGACCGACCCGCCCGACCACACCCGGCTGCGCAAGATGCTGACCCCCGAGTTCACCCGCGTCGGGCTGCGCCGTCTCGAGCCGCTGATCGACCGCGTGGTGGCCCAGACCCTCGACGAGATGGGCGAGGCCGGCCCCGAGGCCGACCTGGTCTTCGACTTCGGGTTCCGGATCCCCTTCCGGGTGATCAGCGAGCTCCTCGGGCTGCCCGAGATCGACTTCCACCTGTTCCACGAGCTCGGCGCCGCCCGGTTCGACGTCCGTCAGGGCGGGGGCGGCTCGTTCGGTGCCGCGACCTCGTCTCGCGAGTACCTCATCGCCGAGGTCACCCGCCAGCGGACCGACCCGGGCCCCGGCCTGATCGGGGCACTCGTGCGCGACCACGGCGACGACTTCGACGATGTCGAGCTGGGCGGGGTCGCCGACGGCGTACTCCTGGGCGGCTACGAGACCAGCGCGAGCATGCTCGTGATGAGCACCTACCTGCTCTCCCAGCAGCCCGAGGCCTGGGCGAAGCTCCAGACCGGGACCGACGAGGAGGTCAGCGCCATCGTCGAGGAGCTGCTGCGCATGCTCACGCCGGTGCAGATCGCGTTCGCCCGCTTCGCCCGGGAGGACCACGAGCTCTACGGCAAGCACATCCGCAAGGGCGACCCGGTGCTCGTCTCGCTCCTCCAGGCCAACCGCGACCCCGACGTCACCCCCGACCCCGACTCGTTCAACCCCCACCGCGACAACAACGGGTCCCACCTGGCGTTCGGTCACGGGATGCACCGCTGCCTCGGCGCCGAGCTCGGCAAGATGGAGCTCAAGGCGGCCCTGACCGGCCTGGCCAAGCGCTTCCCGGACCTGGCGATCGTCGATGCGCCCGAGGACGTCGCCTTCCGGGAGCTGTCGATCGTCTATGGGGTCGACACGCTTCCCGTCCGCCTCTGGTAAGGCCGTGGGCGCGCGGCGTCTACGGCCCGCCGCGTCCGGTCGTGGTGCGCGCCACTCTCAGGTCGTGACCGGCCGCGCCGATCAGACACGTGGTTGAGGAGTCGGTTTCGAGACGGCCTTCCAGCGGCCTCCTCGACCACCCTGTAAGCCTCCTCGACGCGAGAAAGTCACAACTCGGAGGCTGAGGAGCGGCCGCTCGGCCGCGTCTCGGAACCCCAGCCCGGTGCGGGCGACACCAGGTCGTCGTGCGACGATCGAAGACGTGTCTGAATCCTCCCGGGCGGGCCTGGCTCGGTTCGCCTGGCTGTCGATAGCGGCGGCGCTCGCGACCATCGCGCTCAAGTTCGGCGCCTACGCGCTGACCGGCTCGGTCGGACTGTTGTCGGATGCCCTGGAGTCCCTGGTCAACCTGGTCGCCGCGATCGGTGCGCTGATCGCGCTGATCGTCTCCGCGCGGCCGGCCAACGCTCACTACCACTTCGCGCGCACCAAGGCGGAGTACCTGTCGGCGGTCGTCGAGGGCGTGATGATCTTCGTGGCCGCGGTCTTCATCATCATCTCCTCCGTACGACGCTTCCTCGACCCGCAGCCCTTGGAGAACATCGGGGTCGGCCTCGGGATCTCCATCGTCGCGGCGCTGCTCAACGGCGCGGTGGCGCTGCTGCTCCTCCGCGCCGGTCGGAGGGAGAGCTCGGTGACCCTGGTCGCCGACGGCAAGCACCTGATGACCGACGTGTGGACCTCGGTCGGGGTCGTCATCGGCGTGCTCCTCGTCGCGGCGACCGGCATCCTGCGGCTCGATCCGGTCATCGCGCTGCTGGTCGGGCTCAACATCATCTGGACCGGCTACCGGCTCATCTCGTCCTCCGTCGGCGGACTGCTCGACCGGGCGCTCGACCCCGCCAAACAGGCCGTGATCGACGAGATCCTGGCCGAGTTCGCCGGAGCCGAGGTCCGCTTCCACGCCGTACGAACGCGCGAGGCGGGACACCGCTCCTACGTCACGATGCACGTCCTGGTGCCCGGTTCCTGGTCGGTGGCCCGCGGTCACGACCTCGCCGAAAGCGTCGAGCGTCGACTGTGCGAACGCCTCGCCCACGTCGACGTCGCCACGCACCTGGAACCCATCGAGGACCCCCGTGCCTATGAGGAGGAGCTGGGCGTCGAACTCCCCAGTTCATCCACAGGTGAGAGTTAGTACGGAAGGTTCTGACCGGTCGCGACACGGAACCTTCCGTACTAACTCAAACCTGTGGAAACTACCGCTGACGGTGGCGGCTCTCTACGCTGACGCCCGTGGACACACACAGTGGCGGCGGGCGGAGCCCGGTTCAGGCGGTGATGGACTCCGAGGAGTTCACCGAGACCGTCGCCGAGATCGCAGCCAAGACGGGCCGGAGCGAGTCCGACGTACGTCGGGAGGCCAAGGGCTGCCTGGAGGAGATGACCGCGCAGGTCACCTCGCAGGGCACCCAGGCGTGGGACCGGCTCGGTCGGTGGCTGACCCGCTCCTACACCGTCGACGTCGACGTGTCGGGCCTCGCCGCGCTGCGGGAGCTCGGTCGCGACAAGTCGCTGGTCTTCCTGCCCAACCACCGGTCCTATCTCGACCCGCTGGTGCTTCGGTCGATCCTGGGCAAGCACGGCTTCCCTCCCAACCACATCCTGGGTGGCATCAACCTCGCGATGTGGCCGGTCTCCGAGGTCGGTCGCCGGAGCGGACTGATCTTCATCCGGCGTACGACGAAGGACGACCCGATCTATCCCGCGATGATGCGGCTCTACTTCGCGCTGCTGCTGCGCCAGCACGCCAACCTCGAGTGGTACTTCGAGGGCGGCCGCACCCGCACCGGCAAGCTGCGGCCCCCCAAGATGGGCGTGCTGCGCTACCTCGTCGACGCGTTCTTGAGCAACGGCGCCGACGAGGCCGACGTCGCGCTCGTGCCGGTGGCCATCGTCTATGACCAGCAGGCCGAGGTGGAGGCGCTGTCCTTCGAGGAGTCCGGTGGCACCAAGCGGCCCGAGAGCCTGGGCGCCCTGGTGCGCTTCGCCCGCGCCCAGTCGCGCGGCCGGGGCCGGGCCCACGTCCGGTTCGGGCAGCCCGTGTCGCTTCGCGAGGCGCTCGACGAGGCCGCGGAGCGCGCCGGCTCGGCCGATCCGCGCGAGGTCGTGCCGCGGGTGGCCTTCGAGGTCGCCCACCGGATCAATGCCGCCACGCCGATCACGCCGTCGGCGCTGGTGCTGTTCGGCCTGCTCGATAACGACGACCGGGCGATGACCCTCGGGGAGACCCTGGGCCTGCTCGAGCCGTTCCTGGCCTATGTGCGGCGGCGGCGGCTGCCGCTGACCTCCGACGTCGACCTGGGTCGCCCTGAGGGCATGCGCCGAGCGTTGCGCACCCTGGTCCGCGAGGGCGTTGTCGAGGAGTACGACGGCGGGCTGGAGCCCGTCTATGCGATCACGCGTGAGCGTCACCACGAGGCGGCGTTCTATCGCAACACGGTGACCCACTACTTCATCACCCGGGCGATCGTGGAGGTCGCGGCCGTCCAGGCGCAGGAAGCGGCGACCGACCCGGGCGCCGACCTGACCACCTCCCTGTGGGAGCACGCGCTCGCCATCCGCGACCTGCTGAAGTATGAGTTCTTCTTCGCGACGAAGGGCGAGTTCGACGCCGAGATCCGCACCGAGACGGCGCTGGCCCTTCCCGACTGGGACAACGACCGGGTCACGGCCGAGTCCGTGACCAGCGTGCTCCAGGCCAGTCCGCTGCTGCTCGCCCACCGCGTCGTCGGCCCGTTCCTCGAGGCCACCCAGGTGGTGGCCGACCGGCTGGCGACCCGCGAGCCGGCGGCGCCGGTCGACCAGGACGCCCTGGTGGCCGAGAGCCTCGGCGTCGCGCGCCAGCGGTGGCTCCAGCGCGACCTGCACAGCGCCGAGTCCATCTCCAAGGACCTGATGACCAACGCCGTCAAGCTGGCCGGCAACCGTGACCTCCTCGGACCGGGCGGCGACGAGCTGCGCGCGGCCCGGGAGTCCTTCGCGGCCGAGCTGGGTGCGGTGGTCGCCGCCGTCGGCGTCGTCCGGGACGTCGCCCTTCGCTCTCTCTCCGTGGACAGGAGCTCGTGACCGTGGCCGACATCGACGACCTGATCGCCGACATCGAGGAGGGGCCCCAGGGCCCCGAGGTCGGAGCGTTCTTCGACTTCGACGGCACCCTCATCGACGGCTACTCCGCCGCCCTCTACTTCCGCGAGCGACTGACCAGCGGCGACATCGGGGTCAACGAGCTGTTTCAGACGATGGTCGAGATCTTCAACATGCAGCAGCGTGGGCACGANGTGACCCGNCTGGTCAACGTCGCGCTCGGGGCGCTGGCCGGCCGGGAGCGCGCCGAGATCGACCGGATGAGCCAGGAGCTGTGGCGCAGCAAGATCGCCCCCAAGGTCTTCCCGGAGGCGCGTCGGTTGGTGGCCGCCCATCTGGCGGCCGGGCACACGGTTGCGATGGCGAGCTCGGCGACCCGCTTCCAGGCCGAGGCGGCGGCCCAGGACCTGGACATCGAGCACCTGCTCGTCACCGAGGTCGAGGACATCGGGGGCGTCCTCACGGGCCGGGTCGACGGCCCGATCCTGTGGGGACCGGGCAAGGCGGCCGCGGTCGAGGAGTTCGCCGCCGAGCGCGGCGTCGACCTCGCCGAGTCCTACGCCTATGGCAACGGCGCCGAGGACGTGCCCTACCTCGAGACCGTCGGCCGGCCGCGCCCGCTCAACGCCGACGGCGGTCTCACGACGGCCGCCGAGGAGCGCGGCTGGCGGGTCTACCGCCTCACCCGGCACCTGCGCCTCAACCCCGTGACGGTCGTCCGCAGCGCTGCTTCGATGGCCGGCCTCGGCGCCGGCGTGGCCGTCGGTCTCGGCATGGGACTGCTCAACCGCGACCGGCGTACGGCGCTCGAGGTGGCCTCCGCGGTCGCGTCGCAGCTGTCGCTGGCCGCGGCCGGGGTCAAGCTCGACATCGACGGGGAGGACAACCTCTGGAAGGCCCGTCCCGCGGTCTTCGTGTTCAACCACCAGAGTCAGCTCGACGTGCCCATCCTCGGCGCCCTGATGCGACGCGACTTCACCGGCGTCGCCAAGAAGGAGCTCTCCAAGGACCCGACGTTCGCCGCGATCGGCTGGCTCACCGAGGTCGCCTACGTCGACCGCACCGACGTGGTGGCCGCCAAGAAGGCGCTCGAACCGGCGGTCGACAAGATCCGGGCCGGCAAGTCTCTGGTGATCGCTCCGGAGGGGACCCGCTCACCGACTCCCAAGCTGCTGCCGTTCAAGAAGGGCGCCTTCCATCTGGCGATGCAGGCCGGTGTCCCGATGGTCCCGATCGTGATCCGCAACGCGGGCGAGATCATGGCCTCCCACTCCCTGCTGGTCAACGCGGGAACAGTGCAGGTTGCCGTGCTCCCGCCCGTCGACACCTCGCGCTGGACCGCGAAGACGCTGGACAAGCAGGTGGCGAGCGTCCGACAGATGTTCCTCGACACCCTGGCCGACTGGCCCGCCTAGCCGGACCGACCCGGCTCCTCGCTCACCGCCCGGGCGACCACGCCCAGCAGCTCGCGCCGGATCAGGCCGCTGAAGGGACGGATCAGCGTCCAGTACGCCGAGAAGCGGCGACGACTGTGCTCGTCGGTCGCCGCGCAGAGCGTGACGGTCTCGACGAGCGTCCGCCCTCCGGCCAGGGGCGAGAGCGTCCACTCCATGCCGAACTTGAGCCAGCCGGGCTCGTCGAAGTCGCGGAGGTCGTCCAGGCTGGCCATCGCGGGACCCATCCGGGGAACGGCGTGCCAGGGCTGACCCACGAGCCCGCTCGACATCGTGCGCGGCGGGTCACGGTGGATCGGCGCACCGGGACCGGCGTCGACCATGCGTGGGGCGCCCGCGGTACGTCGCCAGCCCAGCCGGACGGCCATGAGCGGTCGAGTGAGGCGCAGGTCGCCCCATCTCACCTCGTGCAGAGCCGACCAGACCCGATCCGGGTCGGCATCGACGACGCGTGCATGGTGCTCGCCGAACTGGGCGTGGGGGAGGGCGTTGCCCAAGGGGCTCTCGCCAATTAGAGGGGTTGTTCTAGATGACACTCTCCTAAACTAGATCTAGACTGACCGCGTGGCAAGACCGGCGAAGTTCTCGCACGAGGCGATCCTCGACGCGGCCCGCCAGGCGGTCCTCCTGCATGGCAAGGAGGCGACGGTGGGGCAGGTGTGTGAGCTGGCCGGCGCACCGATCGGCTCGGTCTATCACCGCTTCCCCACGCGGGACCATCTCTTCGTCGAGCTGTGGATCCGCAGCATCCGCCGTTTCCAGGAGGGGCTGCTCGTGGCCGCCACTCTGTCGGACGTGCATGAGGCCCTCGCGGCCTGCGCCCTGCACATCCCCCGCTACTGCCGTGACCATCCCGCCGAGGCGCGCGCGCTGACGCTCTATCGGTGGCAGGTCCTGGTCGAGGATGCCCCGGCCGAGCTGGTCGAGGACGTCGGCCACCTCAACGACGCGGTCGACGCGGCCTCGCGCGAGCTGTGCCGGCGCCGGTTCGGGCGCGCCACGCGGCGCAACCAGGAGATCCTCACCACGGCGATCCGGCAGGCGCCGTACGGGCTCGTGCGTCCCTACGTCGGCAGCGACATCCCGAGGTGGCTCGACGATGCGGTGCTGGCCTCGAGCACCGCGATCCTGGCGCTGGGAGACCGATCGGCCGACCAGGCCGGGTCGCGGCCGAACTGAGCGAGCAGCACGGAGACGGCGTCGCCCTCCTCCGGGTCTGCGTCGATCAGCCGCGCGGCGCGGCGCGGGCGCGGCACGAAGGAGAACCACGCGGAGACGGCCCGGACGAGGACCGGGTCGAGCCCCGGGTCCGCGCCGAGGGCCGTCGCGAGGTCCCAGGCGTGGATGAGATGGTGAGCGGCGAGGCGGCGTACGTAGTCCTCGCAGTCCTCGACGCCGGTCGGGAGGAAGACGATGCCGCCGTCGGGCAGGTTCAGCCGCACGCTGCTGAGCGCCACCGCGCCGACCGCGTCGGCGGCCGCCTGCGGGTCGTCGCCCAGCACGTCGCCCTCGAGCAGGCCGGCGATCTCGGAGGGCAGCGCTCCCTCGAGCAGCGGGATGCTCCACAGGTCATCGAGGACCACGTGGTTGACGAGCTCGCGGACAGTCCGGCCGGCCGAGGGGGTCGGAGCCTGCCAGCGGTCCGCAGGGACGGCCGGGACGCGGTCCAACCACGTGCGCAGGCACCCCTCGTAGAGCGCCAGGACATCCATGCTTCCTCCCTCGGCCGATCACCCCGAGAGGATCACGACGACCGGAGTCTGATACACCGGCGGGCGACACGCCAGAGTCCGTCGCCCCGGATTCGGCCCTGGGCGGCACGGGTGGGGCGCATGTGACGCACGAGCCCGGCGGTGCCGTCAGCGGCGGCGAACCACCCCCGCGGCGTAGGCCGCCTGCCCGAGGTGCTGGGTGGTGTCGTTGACGACAGAGACCAGTCGCACGGCCGCGGTGACCGGAGGGTCCCAGCGCTCGTCGACGATGCGCTCGAGGTCATCACCGGCCAGAGCATCGAGCACCTGCAGCGTCAGCCGGTGTACGTCGGCGTGGTAGCCCAGCAGCAGCGAAGCCTCGCCGACCGAGAAGGCGCCGACCTGGGCGGGGCTGTGGCCGTAGCCGATCTCGTGGGCGGCATAGGGGAGCCCGAACCGGTCGCGCCAGCCCTGGGCCACCCAGACCTGGTCCGCCAGGTCGGGGGGTGTCAGCCCCAGCGCGCGGGCGACGCCCGCGACGTGGTCGTCCTGGACGCGGCTGAGGTGCCAGACCAGCCAGCCGATGGAGTTGGCGCCGCCGTCGGCTCGCCACAGCACCTGGTCGCGCGCCAGCCCGTCGAGGACAGCAGGAAGCTCGTCGTGGACCCGGGTGAAGGCGTCGCGCAGGACGTCGCTCGCGGTGGTCATGCCGTCAGTCTGCCGCGCAAGACCGACACGCGGCAGTACGGCGCCGAGGCGCGCCGGGGTCAGTCGGTGACCGACGCGCCGCCGTCGTTGGTCCAGGCCTCGATGCCACCGGCCAGGTCATAGACCGAGGCGAAGCCGAGGCCGGCGAGGTAGTCCTTGGCGACGCCGGACCGGTTGCCGGTGTGGCAGTAGAGCGCATAGGTCTTGGTCGGGTCGAGCTCGGCGACCTGGGCCTGGAACTGGGCGGGGTTCTCCACATCCATGTTCACGGCGCCCTTGAGGTGACCGGCGGCGAACTCCTCGGGGGTGCGGACGTCGATGAGGGTGGTTCCGCCGACCTTCACTGCGGCCGCGAAGTCGGCCGGCTCCAGTGAGCTTCCGCCGCTGGGGGCCGCGCTGGCAGTGGGGCCGTCGGTGACGCTGACGGTGCTGTCGCTTCCGCCGCAGGCCGCCAGGCCGACGGTGAGGACAGCGGCGCCGAGGGTGGCCGCGAGACGACGACGGAACATGGATCCTCCTGAGTGGACGGTCATTCGGGAACGCAGATCTGGCGGCGGGCCGCCGCGACGAGGGTGAGCGCCGAGACGGCCACCACGACCACGGTGGTCACGGCCACGAGGACGTAGGCCACGACGTCGTACGCCGCTCCCGGAAGCGTGGCGGAGGCGACGAGCGCCATGACCGACGCGGCGGTGAGCGGGAAGGTGTAGGCCCAGTAGGG
>JGI24770J26754_10001086_pt1 | contig 19472 bp, 24 predicted proteins | sample LakOneMetagenome_FD_26754 | JGI IMG/M metagenome (IMG submission 26754) | reverse complement strand
GTGGCCGGGAGCGCACACGCTCCCGGCCACCTGTGTGTCTGGTGCCCTAGTGTGTGGTCCACACCCCAACGATGCGAGGCACACAATGACCGGCTGGCACCTGCGCGACTTTCATCCTGATGATCTCGACGGCATTCTGCGGCTGTGGGAGGAGCTCAAAGCCTCCGATACCCAACCCGTCTATGGTCTGTCCGAGGTGCTGGCGTCGTGCGAGAAGGACTACGCGGTCGTCGCCGTGCACGGTGAAGAGGTGGTCGGTGCCGCCGTGGGACGCGCGGCCCACGCGCAGGGCTGGATTGTGTTTCTGGCCACCGTCACGGAGTGGCAGGGCCAGGGCATCGGAACCGCGCTGCTGGCCGCCTTGGAAGCGCGAATGGCACCGCACGGCATGACCAAGTTGTCCGCTCTCATGCCCGAGTCGGAGACTCGAGTGGATGCCTTCCTCAACCGAGGCTTCGAGATGAAGAAGAACCTGCGGTACTTCGAGCGGCATATTCCCGTGCAACGACAGGAGCTCAAGCTGCTCACCGAGCTGGGCGGGCGCGTGCTGCCGCGCGACCTGTGGGCACGGGTGGGTGGAATGCAACGGGAGAAGGAACTGCTCGAACGCCGTCTCGTCATGCCGCTGGCCAAACCGGACCTCGCCGAGCAGTACGGGGTGTCCGCGCCCAAGGCCGTGGTGCTCTTCGGTCCTCCCGGCACCGGCAAGACCACCTTCGCGAAGGCCATCGCCTCCCGACTGGAATGGTCGTTTGTCGAAGTCTTCCCGTCCCGGCTGGCCGCCGACCCGCTGGGCCTCGCCGGTGCACTGCGGGAGACCTTTCTGAAGATCGCCGAACTCGAGCACGCGGTAGTGTTCATCGACGAGGTCGAAGAAATCGCCGCTCAGCGCCAGGGAGACCCGCCCTCCGCCACGCAGGGGGTCACCAACGAGCTGTTGAAGATCATCCCGGCGTTTCGGGATCAGCCCGGGCGGCTCCTCGTGTGCGCCACGAACTTCATCCGGGCCCTGGACTCCGCGTTCCTCCGCCACGGCCGCTTCGACTACGTGATTCCGATCGGGCTGCCCGACGTGGCTGCCCGACAGGCCATTTGGGTGCGGTACATCCCTGCGGCCGTTGCCGGCGTGGTCGATCTCGACGCGCTTGTGGACAAGAGCGACGGATTCTCCCCGGCCGACATCGAATATGCGGCGCACCGTGCCTCCCAGAACGCGCTGGAGAAAGCCCTGTACTCAGGCGGGGAATCATCGGTGCTGGCCGGGCCGAGCACTGAGGACTATGTCGCGGCCATCCTGTCGACCAGAACGACCGTCTCCGCCGACGTGGCGGCCGAGTTCCTGGAGGACATTCAGACGCTCGCTCGCCTCTGAGCCCCGGAGCGAGTTGCGGCTTGCTGCACCGGCCGCGCTGTCGCCAAGCCAATAGGGTGTAACAGTGACACGGGGTGCCGTTGCAGCGTGCCGGCTGAGAAGAAACCCGTTGAACCTGATCTAGTCAGTACTAGCGAAGGGATGTCCGAGTGAATTCTCGTCTTCTGAATAACCATGCGCTCATTGTGGCGGAGCAGCTAGGGGAGCTGCGCCGTTCGGCTCCGCTCGTGCAGTGCATCACCAATGCCGTGGTCACCAATTTCACCGCGAACGTGCTGCTTGCCGTGGGAGCATCGGCCGCCATGGCCGACGTGCCGAGCGAAGCGGGCCTGTTCGCGCCGATCGCCTCCGGGCTGCTCGTGAACCTCGGCACGCCACACGCCGAACTGCGGGTGGCCATGCTGGAGGCGGCGCGTGCCGCCTCCACCTCGGGAACGCCCTGGGTGCTCGATCCGGTCGCGATCGGGCTGCTGCCGGTACGCACAGCCCTCGCCGAGGAGCTGCTCTGGCTGCGCCCCACCGTCATCCGCGGTAATCCCTCCGAGATCCTCGCGCTCGCCGGGGTCGGTGCCGGGGGACGCGGTGTCGACTCGATCGATTCGGCCGAGGCGGCTCTGCCCGCGGCTCGCGGACTCGCCCTCGAATTCGGCTCGGTCGTTGCTGTCTCCGGGCCGGTGGACGTCGTGACGGATGGCACGACCGATATTCGGGTGAGCAACGGTACCGAGCTGCTCACCCGGGTGACCGGCGGCGGATGCGCCCTCGGCGCCGTCATCGCGGCCTTCGCCTCGCTGGGTGAGGACCGGCTGTCCACCACGGTGGCGGCCTGTGCCGTGTATACGATCGCCGCCGAACAGGCCGCGGCGGTGTCCCGCGGCCCTGGCAGCTTCGCAGTGGCCTTTCTCGACGCGCTGGCAGCCGTTGACGCCGACGACATTTTCAACCTGGCGATCATCGCATGACGCGGCCGAGGCCATCNGTGGACCTGTCCACGTACCTCGTGACTGACCCGGGCCTCAGCGGCTCCCGCGGTGTGCTCGGCGTGATTGAGGCCGCCGTGGCCGGCGGCGTGTCGATCGTGCAAATTCGCGACAAGAACGCGTCGACGCGCGAGCTCTTTGAACTGTTGCTGGCCGCGTCCCTGCTGACGGTCGGCCGGTGCGCGCTGCTCATCGACGATCGTGTCGACGTCTTCCTCGCCGCACGGGCCGCCGGCGCGACCGTCGACGGCGTGCACGTGGGCCAGGCCGATCTGCCGGCTCACGCTGTTCGTGCCCTGATCGGACCGGACGCACTGCTCGGCCTCACCGCCAACCAGCCCGCTCACCTCCACGAGGTCGAGACACTCGCTCCCGGAACCGTGGATTACCTGGGCGTCGGTGTGATTCGGCCGACGTTCACCAAGAAAGACCATCCGCAGCCGCTCGGCGTGGAGGGCTTCGCCCGGTTGGCGGCGACCACATCGCTGCCCTGTGTGGCCATCGGCGGCGTGACCCTGGCCGACACGGTTGCGCTCCGTGCCGCCGGAGCGGCGGGACTCGCGGTGGTGTCCGCCATCTGTGCCGCGTCGGATCCACAGCAGGCCACGCGGGCCTTCGTTACGGCGTGGCGGCGGCGCGTCGACCCGCCGATCGTGGTGCTTGACCCGGTGATGGTGGCCACAAGCGGCGGCCCCGCGGACGGGCCGATTGGACGGTGTTCAGGCGGCAGCGACGTGGTTCCAGCGGCTTGAGAAGACGGCCGCGAGGGCCTGCCACACTACGAAGCCCTCAACGAGAATCGAAAGCAGTCCCAGCGGCTCGAACCAGTTGCCGATGTCGTCGGTGGCGCCAGGCATGCCCACGGTGCGGTTGACGACGAAGCCCAGGATCACGACGCCGGCAACCGCAGCGGATGCCATGAAGTCGAGGCGGGAGCCCACCACGAAGAGACGTTCTACCAGGATGAGGCTGGCCACGATCACAAGGATGTACATCACGCCGATGTACGGAACTTCTTCGAGTTTGCTCTGCAGGTCGAGAACGTGAATGGCGGCAATCGCCGCAAGGGAGATCCCCACCGCCATCCGCCGGTGGTTCAGGGTTCGGTCCGCGCTCTGCATGCGAGATGACTGTTCGCTGGTTCGATCCACTGTCGTGGTCATGATTGCCTCTCCGTGGGGAAAATCCCCAGCAGAACAATGACACGCCCGCGGCCCGTGAAACGGGGAGAAGGCCCGGAACCTGCGGTCTCTTGGCAAGCACACAGAACACACGCAGCTTGAGGACGGTTGCGCAGGGATTGCGGCGTAGTTAACCTTGAATCGTCCCTGAAAGACCGATGCAAGGACTGTTCGAGTGATCATCGAAGCAACCGGCCTCACCAAGACATACTCCTCCAAGAGCGGGCCGGTGCGTGCCCTCGATGGGCTCGATCTGGCGGTGCCGCGCGGCTCGGTGAAGGCGCTGCTCGGGCCGAACGGCGCGGGCAAGACCACGGTGGTCAAAATGCTCACGACCCTGATTAAACCGGATTCCGGCACGGCGTTTCTCGACGGAATCGATGTTGTCGGCAACCCCAAGGCCGTGCGGCGCATCATCGGAGTCTCAGGTCAGTATGCCGCCGTGGACGAGAACCTCACCGGCTTCGAGAACCTCGAAATGGTGGGTCGGCTCTATCATCTCGGCGGTGTGGCCGCCCGGCGTCGCGCCCATGAGCTGATCGACCTGTTCGAACTCACCGCGGCGGGGGACCGGCCGGTCAAAGGTTTCTCCGGCGGTATGAGGCGACGAATCGACCTCGCCGGCGCGCTCGTGATCAATCCCAAGGTGCTTTTCCTCGACGAGCCGACCACGGGCCTCGACCCCCGCAGCCGAATTGCGCTCTGGGCCGTCATCAAGAAGCTCGTCGCCGAGGGGACAACGGTTCTGCTCACCACCCAGTACCTGGAAGAGGCGGACCGTCTGGCCGACGACATTGTGGTCATCGACGACGGGCGGGTGATCGCCGAAGGCACCGCAGACCAACTGAAGGAGCAGATCGGGGGCCACCGGCTGGTCGTGGCGCTCGTCGACGCCGATGACGGCGGCGCGGCCCGAGACATCCTGTCCCGGCACGGCGCCGGAACGGCAACGGTCTCCAGCGACGGGCGCGGTATCGAGGTGGGTGTGACCGACGGGCCGGACGCGCTGCAACACGTGTTGGCCGACCTCGGCGCGGCCGGAATCGAGCTCCATGACGCGGGCATGCGCCGACCGACACTCGACGACGTCTTCCTGAAACTCACCGGGCACAAGGCCGATCTGACAGCAGACCCGGCAGTCGACGAAGCAGCGGACGGCCAACGGCGGATCAAACGACAGGCGAAGGACGCGCCATGAGCACCCTCACGCGGGCACAACCGGCTCACCCGGTCACCATCAATCCACTCTCGGAGTGGTACTCGGACGGCTGGACGGTCACCAAGCGCAACCTGGTCAAAATTAAACGATCGCCCGACATGCTGGTCTTCGCCGTGATCCAGCCGATCATGTTCGTGCTGTTGTTCAGTCAGGTGTACGCCGGGGCCATTTCGGTGCAGGGCACCGACTATGTGCAGTTTCTGATGGCCGGAATCTTCGCCCAGACGGTGGTTTTCGGTGCCACGTTCTCGGGCGCCGCGATGGCCCTCGACCTGAAAGACGGCATCATCGACCGGTTTCGCAGTCTGCCGATGAGTTCTTCGGCGGTGCTGATCGGTCGAACGAACGGCGATCTCGCGCTCAACACCATCTCAATGGTGATCATGATGGCCACCGGACTGGCCGTCGGTTGGCGGGTTACCTCGTCGCCGACTCAGTTCCTGGCCGGGGTGGGGCTGCTCCTGCTTTTCGGCTATGCATTCAGCTGGGTGATGGCGCTGCTCGGCATGGCGGTGCGCACGCCGGAGGTCATCAACAATGCCTCCTTCCTTATCCTGTTTCCGCTGACATTCATCTCCAACGCCTTCGTTCCGAGCGACACGCTGCCCACGCCCCTGCGCATCTTCGCGGAGTGGAACCCGGTATCCGCCCTGGTGCAGGCGGTACGGCAGTTGTTCGGAAACCTCGGTACGGCCCCGGTGCCCGACATCTGGCCCATGCAGAACCCGATTCTGACCTCGCTGATCGGGATTACGGTCATGCTCGTTGTGTTCGTGCCACTCTGTATCCGCAAGTTCGCATCCATCAGTTCCCGATAGCTACTAAGGAGCACATCATGAGCACACCCCTCGGAATCCGCCACGCCTTCGGTGGTTTCGCAGTGCCGGACATCGATGCCGCCCAAGTGTTCTACGGCCACACCCTCGGGCTGGATGTGGAGTCGGCCGGGATGGGCCTGCTGCGACTGCACCTTCCCGGCGGAGCCGACATGATCATCTACCCGAAACCGGATCATGTTCCCGCGACCTTCACGATCCTCAACTTCGACGTGGCCGATATCGATGTAGCGGTGGACGAACTTACCGAGCGCGGCGTGGAGTTTCTGCGTTACACCGGTTTTCCGCAGGATGAGAAGGGCATTGCACGCGGGGGAGACCCGCAGATCGCCTGGTTCCAGGACCCGGCCGGTAACATCCTCGCGGTGCTGCAGAACGCCTAGCGCGTCACCGGCCGGAGCCGACTCAGTTGCGGCGCTTGCCGCCCTTGGCACGAGTGGGCCGGGTTCGGCCCGGAGCGGACTCCTGCCGCTTGCGCACGGCGGGCTTCGCCTGAGCTGCGGCAACCCGGATGGCCTTCGCGGCGGCCTTGGCCTTGTCGGTCTTCTTCGGCTTGCGCGGCGGCTTGGCGCCGGGGGCGAGCTCCTCCTCGGGTGCCGCGGCGGCGCGCGAGCTGGCGCTCGATCGGCCGCGCACGATGCCGATGAACTCCTCAACGTCGTCGGTCGTCTCGGCGGTGATCCAGGCGAGGGCGATCTGAGTCTCCGGCACGTCGTTCACCGGGCGCGAGATCACGTCTTTACGGCCGTACAGGCGAGCGATGGAATGCGGCACGATGATGATGCCCACTCCGGCGGCGACCTGTTCCATCACCTCGTCCATGTCCCGCATGGCGGGCAGAGCGCGCCGGGTCCCGTCGCGCACCTCCAGGGCCACGTCGCGCCACTCGGGAACGTCATCGGGGTTTTGCAGCAGGTGCTCGTCGGCGAGGTCGGCCAGCTCGACGGTCTCGGCATTCGCTATCGAGTGGCCCTTGGCGGCGACCACGACCGGCACCTCGCTGTAAAGGCCGATGACGCTCAGCTGGGTCTCATCGATGGGCAGGCGCACGAGGCTCACCTCGGCTCGGCCGTCGAGGAGGGCGGAAACCTGTTCGTGGGTTTCGGTGCGAAAAATCAGGAGGGGAACGTCCGGGCGACGTTCGGCCCAGATGCGAGTCCACTTGGTGGGAGTCACACCGGCGACGAAGGCAAGGGAAAAGCTCACCGGCATCCTTTCATGCAGTAGCGAAAAGCCCCAACGGGGGTGCTCTCAGGCTATATCCTTAGACAATGAGTGCCGAAAAGAAACCCCAGACCATGAAGCCCGCCACGGCGGCCCAGAAACTCGGAATTCTGCTCGACGCGGCACCCGAAGACTTCCAGACCGCGCTGGTGAGCCGTACCCAGCTCGCCGCGCTCATGGAGAACCCGCCCGNGTGGCTCGTTGAGCTGCGCGCCAACGGACCGCACCCGAAGCAGGTTGTGGCCGCCAAGCTCGGCGTGTCGATCTCCGGACTGGCCCGCAGCGAAGCGACCGAACCCCTGACCACCGCCGAGATCGCCGCACTGCTGCAGCAGCCACCGGCATGGCTCGTGCTGGAGCGCTCCACCCAGGCCGGCGTGCGCGCCGACCAGATCATGGTGAAAGACCGTGACGCCCAGCGTGCCGCCAAGAAGGCGCACGTGGAGCGTCAGGCCGCGCAGGAGCTCGCCAAGGAGAACCGCAAGAACTAGTTCTGCCGACGAGTTCTGCTGACGAGTTCTGTCGACTAGCTGTACTGCGCGCGGAGAAACGCGACAACGTCCGCGAGTTCCTCTTGCGAGACCGAGTGGCCCATGCCCTCGTAGATGCGTTCCGTCAGCGTCGAGTGACCGGGCAGCCACGCCTGGGTGCGGCTCACGGCGCTGGCCGGAATGATCGGATCCGCCGTTCCGCGGCCCCAGAAGACCGGCAGACGGCGTTCGGCGAGGGCGGCATCGCCGGGATTCGAGGCGCTGGCCGCGAATCCGGAGAGCTGCACGGCGAACGTGAACCGGTCGGGGGCCTGCCGCAGCAGCTGCAGGGCCATCGCCCCGCCCTGCGAAAAGCCGAGCAGCCCCACGGATGTCGGCGGATCGGTGAGCCCGTCGAGCCAGTCGAGCACGGCCGTCGTCGCGGCATCCACGGCGGTATCGGCCGGGTTGCCGGGGTCGCTGATCGGAAACCAGGCCCAGCCGCCGCCCACGGGGAGCGGAGCGCGCACAGCGGCGATCACCGGCTCGAGCGGAAAATGCGGGCTCAGCGAGAACAAATCGCCTTCGTGCGAACCGTAGCCGTGCAGCACAATCAGCAGCGGTCGGTCGGTCCGATCGGCGCCGGATGCCGACCAGAGTACGGCGTCGGCGTCGATCGGCGCCACGTTTTTGTTGTCCATGGGGTTCCCTTTCCGGTGCGATCGACGCGCGCGCGACGATGACTACCTCAATACTTTCATTGTCATGGAGTGAGAACGGACTCTCCTGACCGGAATCAGGCCGGAGTGGGCTGGGCGCACGCATCCGCCCCCGCAGTAGGCAAGAATGAAACCATGAGCGTTCGCACACCTGACCCTGATCCGGACTGGCTGCCGAAAGGCGATAGCACCGTTCCGAGTAGCAATCCGGCTTGGCTAAAAGACGTCGAGCTGGCCGAGATTCGCCGTCGGCTGCCGATCCTGTATATCGAAGCCGTGCCCGTGCGGGTCGATGGCCTCGGCCAGGTCGTGGAGGTAGGGGTGTTGTTGCGTGCCCGGCCCACCGGCGAGATGACGCGCACCCTGGTCTCCGGGCGGGTTCTGTACGGCGAAACGCTGCGCGATGCGCTGTTCCGACACCTCGAAAAGGACCTCGGACCGATGGCGTTCCCGCAATTGCCGGTGAGCCCGGTTCCCTTTACCGTGGCGGAATACTTTCCGATGCCCGGCATCACAAACTTCACCGATGACCGGCAGCACGCGGTCTCGCTGGCCTACGTCGTTCCCGTCACCGGAACCTGCGATCCGCGGCAGGACGCGCTCGAGATCACCTGGATGACGCCGGAAGAAGCCGTTTCTCCCGGGGTGTCGGCGGAGATGGAGGGCGGCCGAGGAGCGCTTCTGCGCTCCGCAATGGCGTCAGTCGGGTTGCTGCGCTAGCTGTCTGAAGCGGATGCGCCGCGCCGGCCGGCACATCCGCTCTACTGGCTCAAGCCTTACTGACTCAACCCCAGCGTGTCGAGGAACAGCCGCGCGTACCGCGGGGCGTCCACATCGAGGGCGACCTCCACGGTCTCCCACTCCTCGGCGAGGCCGTGCACGATGTCCTCGCCCGGGTGGCGGCGCAGGTCCACGAGAGTCTGGCCGCGCCCGTAGCCGGCCAGCTGCACGCGCACGGGCCGTAGTTCGGTGCGCAGCGCGCCCGGGTCGACCAGAGCGCACACGGCGCCGGCGTCGCCGATCAGCCCGGAGTATTCGCTGGCCCGGTCGGCGCCCAGCACGATGCGGTTGGTGAGCAGCGAGCCCACCACCTGGCCGAGCTCCGACTCGCCGGCGGCGAGAGCGGATGCCGTGGACTCGTCGATCCCAACCTGGTTGAACACGTCGAGCCCGTACATGAACGTGGGTACGCCGGAGTCGAGCACGATCGCCGCGGCTTCCGGGTCGTGCCACACGTTGAACTCGGCCACCGCGGTGGCATTGCCCACGCTGGCCGAGCCGCCCATGAACACGATGCGCTCAATTTTTGCGGCCAGGTCGGGGTATTGCCGCAGCAGGAGGGCGAGGTTGGTCTGCGGGGCGAGCGCCACCAGCGTCACCGGGCGCGGGCTGGCCTCGATCAGCGTGCGCATGAGCTCGATCGAGCTGATGCCGAGGGCACGGCGGTCGCTCGGCGGCAGTCGGAGGGTGCCGAGACCGCCCTCGCCGTGCACGTGGGAGGCGGAGCGGGCCGGCTCGAGCAGGGGGCGACGTGCACCCGCGGCCACCGGAATGTCGGGGGCGCTGGCCACGTCGAGGATGCGCAGGGTGTTTTCGACCACGCGCTCGAGGGAGGCGTTGCCCGCCACGCAGCTGATGCCGAGCACGTCGATTCCGGGGTGGGCGACGGCGAACAGAATGGCGAGGGCGTCGTCGACACCGGTGTCGACGTCGAGGATGACCGGGATGGCAGGCGATGTAGGCATTCGCTCAGCCTAGTTCTCGCGCAGCCGACGGCTAGCGAACCAGACGCACCTCATGCAGTTGTTCGCCGAGCACTTCTTCGACCTTTTCGTGGCCGTCGGGTGCGTACCCGTTGCGGGCATAGAAGGCGTGCGCGCGGGGGTTGTCCGCGGCGACCCAAAGAATGGAGTGGCCCGGCTCGACGACGGCGTCGAACATGCGCTGGCCGGCGCCGGTGCCCTGGTAGGCCTTCAGCAGGTACATGACCGTGAGTTCACGGGTGCCGGCGGGCTGGTCTTCGTCGTGGGTGGGGGCGCTACCTGCGAAGCCGATGATCTCGCCATCGACGAGGGCGACCACCTGCCGGTATTGCGCTCCCCGGGCCGTGATGCCGTGCCACATGGCGGCGAGGCGTTCCGGACGCAGCTTCGACAGCGCCGCCGCGGTGAGCAGGTGATCGTAGGTTTCGTGCCAGCAGGCCGCGTGTACGCGACCGAGGCTGTCGGCATCCGTTTCTTCCACGGGCCGAACGTCAACAACAACAGTGGTGTTCATGTAGCGACTGTACCTGCGTTTCGAACCGGTTATTTCCACGCAAAATGGGCCGGCCTCGTGAGAGACCGGCCCATCAGGCATTTATTTCACGCGGATGCTGCGGGATTAGCCCTGCGAACGACGGGGTGCGCCGCGGCCTGCTCCGCCGGATGCGGCGCCGCGAACGAGGCCGCCCACCTGCAGGCTGCCGACGCGAGGTCCGCCGGAGCGGCCCGCTGCCGAACCGGTGGTGGTGGTGCGCCCACCGGCTGCTGCGGGACGGCTCGAACGACGAGCGCCGGCCGAAGCCGCGTCGCCGCTGTTGGAGCGTGCACCGCGCACCTCGCGGCTGCCACTGTCGCGGCTGTCGCTGCGCTGGCCGTCACGTGCACCGGAGTCGCGTCCGCCACGGCCACCGCTGTCGCGGTCACTGCGCTGGCCGTTGCCGCCCTGTGAACGACCGCCCTGTGAGCGACCGCCCTGTGAGCGTCCACCCTGGGACTGACGCTGCTGCTGCGGCTGCTCAACGCGGGGGAGCGGCTTCACATACGCGGCCACGTCGCCCACGAGGGCGTCTACGGCGGGGGATGACGCGTCGACGCGCTGCGGGGTCACCTTGATGGCGGCCTTGCGCAACAGGGCGTCGGTGTCGCGCTTCTGCTCGGGGAGCACGACGGTGACCACGTCACCGGCGCTGCCGGCGCGGGCGGTGCGGCCCGAGCGGTGCAGGTATGCCTTGTGCTCTGCGGGCGGGTCAACGTGGATGACGAGTTCGATGTCGTCCACGTGCACGCCGCGAGCCGCGACATCCGTTGCCACGAGAACCTTGACGTCGCCGGCACTGAACGCGGCGAGGTTGCGGTCGCGGGCAACCTGCGAGAGGTTTCCGTGCAGGTCGACGGCGGGGATTCCCGAGTCGGTGAGGCTCTTGGCGAGCTTCTTGGCCTGGTGCTTGGTACGCATGAAGAGGATGCGGCGTCCGCTGCCCGAGGCCAGCTTCTGCACGAGGTCCTTCTTCGCGTCGACGCCGGCGACCTCGAACACGTGGTGGGTCATGGCCGACACGTGGCTGTTGGCCTCGTCGACCGAGTGCATCACCGGGTCGTGCAGGAAGCGGCGCACAATCTTGTCCACGCCGTTGTCGAGCGTTGCGGAGAAGAGCATGCGCTGTCCGTTGGAGGGCGTCTTGTCGAGGATGCGCGTGACGACGGGCAGGAAGCCCAGGTCGGCCATGTGGTCGGCCTCGTCGAGCACGGTGATCTCGATGGAATCGAGGTTCACGAAGCCCTGCTTCATGAGGTCCTCGAGGCGGCCGGGGCAGGCCACGACGATGTCGACGCCGGACTTGAGGGCGGATACCTGACGGTTCTGGGACACGCCGCCGAAGATGGTGGTCGTGTTGAGGCCGTAGGCCTCGGCGAGCGGGGTGATCGCGTTGGTGATCTGCGTGGCGAGCTCGCGGGTGGGGGCGAGGATCAGGCCTAGCGGGCGACCCGGGCGACGCTTGCCGCCGGCGAGCGTGCCACCGAGGCGGGACACCATGGGGATGGAGAAGGCGAGGGTCTTGCCCGAGCCGGTCTTTCCACGGCCGAGAACGTCGCGGCCCTTGAGGGTGTCGGGAAGCGTGTCGACCTGAATCGGGAACGCGCTGTCGATTCCCTGTCCGGAGAGGATGTTCACCAGGGGGGTGGGCACGCCGAGCGCGCTGAATTTCACTGCATTAACTTCGGTCAAGAGTGGTGCCTTTCGGGCATCAGATTCCTCGCCCGAACCGAGGCCGCGCATGCGGCTGCCGGAACCAGGAGGATTCACATGGCGAAGGTGCCAGAGGGCACATCCGTTCGCCGTAAGAATGTTTCATTCGGAAATCCGGCCGGCCACAGGGGCTGCCGTGATAAGAAGAGGGCGTTCTACGACGCAGCAAGCGCAACTACGCACTNGCAAGTATGTGAATCGTACCATGCCGCCGTGAAGCGGCGCTTATCACTCGTTGTCGAGGCCGCTGATATCCATTCGTGCGCCCTGAATGCCGGCCGGGTGCAGCTCAGAGTTGTACAGCTCACCAACCGGAACCTCGATACCGATGGTGTTGCCCGGTTGGGCGAGCGGGCACGCCCACATGGGGTCGTAGGCACACGAGGGGTTGTACGAGAAGTTGAAGTCCAGAATCAGCGTGTCGTCGTCGACGCCCGGGCCGAGATCGGCGCCCTTCACGGTGTCGAGCAGGTAGCGACCGCCGCCATACGTGCCGCCGGTCTTGCCGGCCAGTGCGTCTTTCACGGGCAGAAAAAGTCCTCCGCCGTACGATGCGAGCCGCCAGAGATCGAGCGAGCCGAGGTACGGCAGCCGAATAGTGCCCACGAGGTCGAAGGGCACCGAGCCATCCGTTCCGGTGTCGACCGCGATGCGCAGCGGCTCTTCGGCCCGGTGCACCTCGACCTCAAATCGCCAGTCGGGGTCGTAGGCCGCGATGGGCAGGCCCGTGAACGCGGACCGATCGTCGGGGAGCAACGGCGATGCCGGATGTCCCGCGAACAGCTCATCTCGTCCGGAGCGCCACAGCTCGTGGCCGGCCTCGGGACTTTGCACGCTCAGCTGGCGCACGCCGGCATACAGTCCGAAAACGCGGCGGCGCCAGTCCGCGATCTGCAATGCACCCAAGGATGAACTCATGGCATCAGGTTATCCCTGCCGGTCGCAATCCGGTGGGCGACCCGTCGGCTCAGTACAGCTAATCCGTTTCGACGTGCGCCGCGGAAGCGGCATCCGGCACCACGTCGATGCCCACGTCGTGGCGCCAGGTGGGGGCGAGCTGCTCCAGGCGCAACAGCCGGATCTGCCAGAACGCCCAGAAACTCGGCCACAACAACGCGGTGCCCAGGCCGGCCTTGAAGATGAGCTGGTCCCGGTACAGGGTCTTGCCCGTGCCGGCGGGGTCGGGGGCGATGGCCATCCGATGGTCCCAGAGGGTGACGGCGGACAGGGCGCCGGACACGCCCTCGCCGGTGTCCCGCAGGATGCGTACGCCGTCGGCGCGTTCGGTCAGCTCGGCCAGACGAATGATCTGCGTGCCCATCGGGACCAGTCCCAGGGCGCGAAAGCTGGCGGGGTGATCGCCCGGCGCCCACATGGTGGGAAACCCGTTCGGTTCCAGGGAATCCACCGCGAGGATCGGCGAGCTGACCTCTCGAAAAACGGCGGGGCTGCGGATGGCACGCCAGGCGGCATCCGGGGGACAATCGAGCACCTTCTTGAGTAATACGCGCATTGCACCAGTCTGCCGTCTCAGCGGGACGCGGTTCAACCGGCAATGCAATTCAAACCGACAATGCAGTTCAAACCGACAATGCAGTTCAACGGGCAATGCAGTAGAAATGATCACGTGGCAATTCGTTACTGGCTGGGAGTTGCCCATCGCGAGCAGGTGCTGCGCGGCGTGCACACGGGGATGGCGCAGGCGAGCGCGGCCGCACGCTCCACGCTCGCCGACATGGGCGAGGCTGACGGCATCGTGTACTACTCGCCGAGAACGGCCTTCGAGGGCGACGTTCTGCGGGAATTCACCGCCATCGGGCGCATCGCGGATGCCGCCTCCGGCCCGGTCGGAGACCCCGGCAGCGAATACCTGCCGTGGCGTCGACGCACCGACTACGACCCGGAGGCCGTGGCCACGTCGATTCGGCCGCTGTTGTCCGTGCTCGAATTCTCCCGTGGGGATCCGAACTGGGGTTATCAGCTGAGGCGCGGAATGCTGGAAATCTCCCGCCACGACTTCGACATGATCAGGCAACAGATGCGGCGTCCCTCGGCCGACGACCTCTGATCCGCCGGCGCACCTCAGCCACATGATCCAGCGGCGGATGCCCAGCGCCGGTTGATTAGACTCGCCCCATGGATGGCGCGTTCTGGTGGGTACCCTCGGTTGTGGTTTTCGGACTTGTTCTGGCCGGTGTGCTGGCGCTCCTCAGCCTCTCCCGGCGCCGCACCAGGGCGCGACAGAGCCTCGAGGTGGCCGAGACTGAGGCCCTCGCGCGCGGCGCCGCCATCAGCCTCGTGCGGGCCGACGATCTGGTTCAGGCAACGACCGACGAGCTCGGGTTCGCGGTCGCGCAGTTCGGTGAGACGTCGACTCGTGACTTCGCCGCCGCGCTGGCACTCTCCCGCCGTGAGCTCACCGATGCCTTCGCCCTGCAGCAAAAGCTCGATGACACCGTGCCCGACACGACCGCGGAGATTCGGCGCTGGAATGAGCAGATCCGAGTGCTCGCCGATGGCGCCACCGGGCGTCTCACAGCGCAAACGCGCAACTTCGATAAAAAGCGCGGCGTGGAACGAACCGCGCCGCAGGCTCTTGACGATCTGGTTCGGCGTCTCGACCGGGCGGATGACCGGGTGACCGGCGGTGCGGGGAGCATTGACCGCCTGGGCCTGAGCTACGCCGCCCATGCCCTCGCGCCGATCAGCGGAAATATTGCCCGGGCACAGACCGCCCTCGGCGAGGCTCGCCGTGCCGCCGGAGCCGCTGCGGAGCTGCTCACCGCGGGTGAACCCGTGGGCGATCAGATGGCTGTCGCGGAGCACTTCCTGTTCACGGCCACCCGTCTTCTGGATGCGATCGAGAGCGGCGAGGACGAGCTGCATATCGGTTTCGCCAACCTCGGCCGGGCCACGGATGCCGCCGTGGTCGAGCTGGCCGAAGCGCGCTCATTGCGCGATTCGCACGAGGAAGCCGGCACCAGCGCCAACCTGAACCGGGTGATCGGCGAGGCGGCCGCGGTGCTCGACGCCCTCCGTGACCCGGCTCGACTCAGTGATCCGGCCGCCGACCTCGCGCGGCTGCGTCAGGCCATGGAGGGACTCGACGTGATGCGGTCGGAGGCCCGCAATCGACAGCTTCGCCTGGAGAACGCCCGCACCGCCCTGGCCGGCGCACTGCTCACGGCGCGCAGTCAGATCACCATCACCCGCGATTTCATCTCTGCCAACCGCGGCCGGGTGCAGGCCGGTGCGCGCACTCGGTTGTCCGAGGCGGAACGCCAGCTGGGCCTTGCCGACGCGGAGGCCGACCCGGTGATCGCCCTCGACGCCGCCCGGCGCGCCATGACGCTCGCGACGGATGCCGACGCCCTTGCCCGCTTCGACGCCCACTGACAGATGGGTTGCTGACAGATCAGCCGCTGTGCGGGCCGCGCGCGTCATCCGGCGACGCGGGCAGAATCGTCGTCGTCACCCCGCGATAACCTGAACGGATGACTGAAGAGCGCCCCCAAGAGAAGTACCAGGTTCGTTTCGACTGGGGCCGGGCCGGCTTCGCCGCCCTGGCCGCGCAGGCCGACGTCGTGATCGTTGTCGATGTGCTGCCCGAGGATGATCCGGAGCAGGCCGGGAGTACCCGTGCGCCGCAGATCAGCGGGGCGTCGCCTCTCGTCGTCACTGCCGGCCTCACCAACCGCACGGCCGTTGCGGAGTGGGTTCTCGCCCGTCAGGCCGAGAAAGGCGATCGCTTCTCGGTTGCGGTGATCGCGGCGGGCGCGTCCCGCGAAGACGGAAGCATCCGCTTCGCTGTCGAGGACCTGCTGGGAGCCGGAGCCGTGATCGATGCCCTCATCGGCCTCGGGATTGATCATTGCTCTCCGGAAGCGGCGGCGGTGGCATCCGGGTTTGCCGGCCTGCACCGGGCCGTACGTCACCTCGTGAGCGCTTCCGAAAGCGGTTCGCGCCTGGTGGCATCGGGTCGTTCGGCCGAGGTCCAGGCTGCCGCCCAGCTGGATGCCAGCAGTGAAGTCGCCCCGGGGCCGGCCACTGCGCTCCGGGCGTGACCTAGAGTCGGTTCACCAGCAGGTTGAACACCAGCACGTTGAACACCAGCACGTTGAACACCGACACAAGGAGATTCCATGAAGGCAGTACTCGACGGCGTCACCATCGCCGAAGCCCCCGAAAGCGACCTGATCAAGATCGAGGGCAATTGGTATTTTCCTCCGGCGAGTGTCAACGCCGGCCTGCTTGAGAAGACGCAGACGCCCTACACCTGCCCGTGGAAGGGGGTCTGCCAGTACTTCACCGTCTCCGGCGGATCGGCCGTGAGCACGGATGCCGCTTTCAGCTACCCCACACCGTTTCCGGCCGCGATCGATCGTGTGGGCCGGGACTTCAGCGGCTTCGTGGCCTTCTGGAAAGACGTGCGCGTCACCGAGTAGCCGTTCAACCAGGTGAGGTCAGGCCAGCCCGGTTAGGTGCTGGCGGCGGTCGCGGCCCGGCGGCGGGCCGCCGCCGTGATTTCGCGGTGGTTCCAGACGATCACGTTCTCGCTGCGGTACCCGCGACCGCATAGCCCGCAGGCGAGCGCCCGGGTGGGCTTGCGGTATCGAAAGTGCGGATGGCCGGCCGGGCAGGCACCCACCCAGGGGGCGAGCTCGTCGGCGATTTCGCCGTCGTGGGTGCGCTGGCCGTCGTACCCGATTTTCTGGGCAACCTGTTTCCATCGCGGCCCGTGTCCTGCCCGGGGACCGGCCAGCGCGTGTGCCACCTCGTGCAGCAGTATCTGATGGGTCATGTCGTCGTCATATCGCGCGGCCAGGTACCGAGACACGGTGATCCGCTTCAGGGTGAAGTTGCACAGTCCGGCCCGCTTCTTGGCGTTGTCGAAACCGAATGACCAACTGGGGTCAAGGTGCAGCGCGATCAGGGCATGGGCCCAGTGCCGCACCCGCTCTAAATCAGCCATGTGATTCCTCCTGCGACTGTGGCTGCAGCTGCACCTGATAGAGCCGGTCGTCAGCGGCGCTCGGGCGACCACGCCCATCCGTGTTGTTGCTCACGAACCATAGTGTGCCCGCAGGTCCGGGCACCACATCGCGGAGCCGTCCGAAGCTGTTCACAAACCACTCGGCGGGGGCCGCTGTGGAGGACGCCTCGCTCGCCCACAGCCGATCCCGGGAATGCCCGGCCAAGCTCCGTCCAACAACGCTACTGACCATGTGCGCCTCCCGGCTACTCGCTCGTGTGTAACTTCGGCAATTTCTCACCGCACGCCACGCACGCAGCCAGAGTGAGGGTGGCGCCGGCGGGAAGGGGCGGGTCAGTGCGGGCTAGCGATGAAGGACTCGACAACGGCCACGGCGATCAGGCAGCCCTCAAGCTCGGCGGCGGTGGCGCCGTCTTTCTCGCGCAGGAACACGGCCGCCGTGAAATCGGCCAGTGCCGCTTCGAGGTTGCCCTGGTCGAAGAGCACCTTGCCGCGGTTCTGCCGGGCGTCGGCGGCGGCGCCGGTCCAGTCGTGGGTTTCGGCGTCGAGGATGCAGTGGTTGAGTTCGAGGGCGGCCTCGTCGAGTTTGCCCTGGTACTGCAGCACCTGGGCGCGGCGAATGCGGCTGGCCACGGCCTGCTCCCGGTCGCCGGTGAAGCGCGACAGTCGCCAGGCCTCGTTCGCGATCTCCCAGGCCTCGTCGAGTTGACCGAGCAGACGCAGCAGGCTGACCTTTTCGTTCAGGGCCGAGAGGCTGCGCATGTTGCCGAGTTCGGCCAGGCGGGCCGTAGCCGCCTGGAGGTCGACTTTCTCACGCAGGGTGACTGCGTCGTAACCGATGATGATGCTCAGGGTGTCTTCCTGTACGAACGGTGGCCGATCAGGGCCGTGGGTGGGTTTCGGACTCTTCAGCCTATCCCCGCTCCGGGGCGAATTCAGGAGAATCGGCGGCGCGCGCACAATCGGCCGCCAGATCACGGATGCCGCGTGCGGCTCGAGCCCGGATCTCCTGAATCCGCCCCCGAATGTCGCTCCTAGTGGCCGATCTGGAAGACCGTGCGTCCGGGCAACGGTGAGGCGGTGGAGGTTTCGTCGGTGGCTACGAGGGATCCGGCCATGAATTGCTTGAGTTCCGTGCCCTCGATGACCTTCGCCGGGTGCGGTCCGTTGGCGAGCAGCCGTGGAATCCAGTTCAGGTCGATGGGCGTGTGCGCGGCCACGAACACGATGTTGCCGAAGCGACGTCCCTTGAGCACCTGGGTCTCCGCAAACGCGATCACGTGCTCGAACACCGCCGACAGGGTGGCGGCCTGGCCCCGGGCGAAGGCGAGGCCCGGCCCGTCCGCCACGTTCACGGCCACCACGCCGCGCGGGGAGAGCAGGGGCGCGGTCAGGGCGAAGAACTCGCGGCTGGTCACGTGCCGGGGGGTGCGGGCGCCGGAGAAGATGTCGACGACCACCAGGTCCACCGTGCCGTTCAGCCCGGCCGGCAGCTTGCCGAGCACCTCGCGGGCATCGCCGTGCCGAACTCGCAACTGGGCGCGTTTGTCCCACGGCAGCACGGAACGCACGAGGTCGACCAGGTCGCTTTCGATCTCCACCACCTGTTGCCGGGATCCGGGCCGGGTGGCTTCCACGTAGCGGGGCAGGGTGAGGGCGCCGGCGCCGAGGTGCACGGCCGTGATCGGTTCGTGGGGGTCGCCGAGCAGGTCGATCACGTGCCCGATGCGCTGGATGTACTCGAAAAACAATTCATCGGGGTGGTCCAGATTCACGTGCGACTGCGGTGTGCCGTCGACCACCAACTGAAAGCTTCCCGGGGTGAACCGGTCGGGTTCGATCACGGCCGTGTGCCCGCTCAGCTTCAAGACGACCGACGGATGTTCCTGCTCGTCTTTACTCATTACGTTCACTGCTCATGGCTCCAGTCTGCGCCTTCCCGGCGCTCCGCGGAAACTGGGTTATACCCGAGAATCGCAACAAGGTCAAGAAAAGTGTAGACGCAGCCCTATAAGAGGCATATAGTTGATCCTTGCGCTCCCAGACAAAACTCTGCCTTCATATTGCGGTCGGCTTTGCGTGCTCAAGCCACCTTGCGGCACATTCCTCAGCAAGAACTCATTCGCTCAGGGTCTGTGGAGTTCTCACCCAATAACAGTAACTAGACCTGACGGGGTCCACGGAGGTTATTTCCTTGGCTGCTGCGCGCAACGCAACCACCAACTCACCCAAGAACGGCCGCTCAGCTGAGCGTCTGTCGTTCGCAAAGATCAGCGACCACTTGAACGTTCCGGATCTGCTTGCCTTGCAGACCGAGAGCTTCGACTGGCTCGTCGGCAACGACATCTGGAAGGCTCGCGTCGCCGAGGCCCAGAAAGCCGGACGCCAGGACCTGCCGAATCGCACCGGGCTCGATGAGATCTTCGAGGAGATCTCGCCCATCGAAGACCTCGGCGAAACGATGCAG
>JGI24770J26754_10001081_pt1 | contig 19552 bp, 20 predicted proteins | sample LakOneMetagenome_FD_26754 | JGI IMG/M metagenome (IMG submission 26754) | reverse complement strand
GTGAAATGCGCGCTCTCGAGGTCGTCGATGGTGTCGGTTCGGCCGTCGGACTCGCCGCCCTCGCCCGCGACTGGGCGACGGCCGCTCGGACGCCGGACACCNTGGCCGCGACATCCGGTTCAGCACGCCTATCGCCTGCGGAGGTGACCGCCGAGGCGGTACTCACNCTGGCGGCGGAAGGACACGCGCCGAGCATTGACATCGTGGAGCGACTCGGCGATCGACTGGCCAGGGTGTGTTTCGTGCTGGCCAGCATGCTTGACGTTGAACGCGTCATCCTCGTCGGGGCCATCGCAGATGCGGCGGGTCCCATCATTGACAAGGCGACGGCCGTGCTCAAGCGCGACTTCTACGCACCCATACCGGAAATTCTGCCGTCCACACTCGGGGCCGACGCCGTGGTGCTCGGGGCGATTCAACGCGGTCTCGCCATGGTGCAGTCGGCTCCGCTCAGCTTCGTGCTGGCGGTATCCCACCCGGCTCCCTCGATCTCCGAGATAGCCTGACCGTTCGTTCCCCCCTCGCGCCCCCTCACTCCCGTCAACGGAGATCTGCAAGACTGAACGTTATGTCGCTCACCGAAAACACTCCCGATCCGGGCCTCGTCCCAGAGCTACTGGTCGAAGACCTCGATGCCAGCCTGGACTTCTGGTGCCGTCTTGGCGGCTTTGACGTGCTGTACGACCGGCCCGAACAGCGGTTCGCCTACATCGGCCGCGGAACGGCACACCTCATGCTGGAACAGACCGGCGCCGGCCGGAACTGGACCCCGGCCGCCCTGCAACCGCCGCTTGGACGCGGCGTGAACTTTCAGATTTCCGTACCGTCGATTGAACCGATCGTCAGCGCACTTCGGGCCGTCGACTGGCCGCTCTTCATGGAGCCCGAACAAAAATGGTACCGAACGGGCGCCACCGACGCCGGTGTTGCGCAGTTCCTCGTGCAGGATCCGGACGGCTACCTGATCCGATTCCAGGCTTCGCTCGGACGTCGGGCAGTCACCCCCGGCGAGTAGGCCACTGAGCAGTTCCCTGCGCCACACTCCGTCCGTGACCACTATGGGCCGCCGCAAGCTGCCCCTTCACTCTCGATGAAGGGGCAGATCGCGTCACCTCGTGCAGGTGGAGAGGACCCCACCCAGCGTCGAGACCGTGCGCGCGCTACTCCCGGCCGTCTTCAAGCGGGATGAGCATGGTGCGGAACGGGCCGGCAACGTTGTGGAGATCCCAGATGCGATCGGCGACGCCGTCAATACCGTTGTCCAGCTGAAGCTGAGGGATGCCGCCCGGGATCACCAGTTGGATGACCCGGATGCCCTCACCCTCGAGGGCGTCGTGGAGCATCTCCCCGTAGGCGCTCTCGGCCGGGAAAGCGACCGACGTACCGGCAAAGCCAGCACGGGCCTTCACCGAGGTGCCGCCGTTGATCATGATGATGCTGCCGCTACCGGCCTGACGCATCGCCGGGAGCACCGCACGTGCGGCGTGGATGAGCCCGAGGGCTGAGAATTGCAGTGCTTCCAGCGCCAGCTCCGGCGTCAGGTCAAGCACCGGCTTCAGGTAATCACGCGACGGAAGCGGGCTGTACTGCAAAGCCGTGATCGGACCGAGCTCGTCGGCGGCACGGGCAAGAGCCGCTTCGAGCGACGCCGGTGTGCGGACATCCGCCGTGTACGTACTTGCGCTGAACCCGGCAGCGGTGAGGTCGGCAGCCATGGCGTCCAGCTTCGACTGGTTCCTGGCGATCAGGGCGATTGAGAAACCTTCGCGCCCGAACCGTCGCGCGACTGCTGCGCCGAGTCCCGGTCCGGCTCCGATGATAGCGATGACAGGCACGATGAGCTCCTTCTGTTGATGCGGCTGTAACGAGCACCACAAGGACATCGAGCCTAGACGCTAAACCTGAACGCGAGGGAGGTGCGCCGAGGACGAACACCAGGGATGAGCGGTCCGTCGGGCGGAACAGCCGACTCGCTGACGCGTGATGCGTACGGGATCAGTCGAGAATCGACCAGGGCCGCGGAATGCGCGAGTCGGTGGCCAGAATTCCAGCCACCCAATCGTCCTCGCGCGCGAGGCGCCCCATAGCACCGAGCCGGAGAACTCCCTCGAAGTGAAAGCCGATACGTTGCGCGGCCCGTGCGGATGCGACGTTGCCCGCATACGCGTGCCATTCGATGCGCTTCACACCCAAACCATCCGGGTGATCAGCGAAACCAAACTCCACGACAGCTTGAGCAGCCTCGGTGAGAAGACCCCGACCACGAAACCCCGGTGCCATCCAGTAGCCGATCTCAGCCTTGTCCGACCCGATCCCATCAAGACTGATCGCACCGGCAAAGTCATCGTCCAGCTTGATCGCCCACGTGCACCTCGTGCCGCTCGCCAACCCTGCATCCGAGTATCCCGTGACGTATTCTTCGGCCTCACGTCGCGTATAGGGAACCGGAATCGGCACGCGGCGTTGGATCTCCGGATCTTGGCAGGCCGCAGTGATCGCACCGACGTCAGCCAACGATGGTGCTTCCAACGTGAGGCGTTCCGTGTGCAGCGCAACCTTCTCCATCCGCACAACCTATCGTGCGCGATATTCTCCGCTACCCTCAGTCGGCTTCGAGGACGAAGAAAATGAAGGACAGGAACGCCGTCCTCTCTCCGGTGAGGATGCGTGGCGGACTGATTTCAGGCGGCGTGTCCGCAGACAGCGCTGGTTCACTCACCGTTGCGATCCGGTANCCCGCCGAGGTGAAGGCATCGATCATCGAGTGCAGGGGGCGGTGCCAGAAGGTTAGGACCGCAGGCTCGCCATCGAACTCGTAATCCTCCGAGTACTGCCGCAAGGCAAAGTAGTCCTCCGTCGGCTGGGTGAGCAGACTAACCGCGGGGTGGTTGACCGACACGATCAGGCGACCGCGCGGCTTCAGCACGCGCCGCAGTTCGGCAAGTGGGCCTGACCAGTCCTCCAGATAGTGCAGAACCAGGGAGGAGACAACGTCGTCGAAAGAGTCGTCGGCGAAAGGGAGGGGCTGGCTGAGGTCGGCTACGGAGAGATCCGCGGTCGCACCCAGTCGCTGTCGTGCCAGGTCGAGCATCGCCGGACTGGCGTCGAACCCGGTCATGGTCGCGCCGTTCGCGCGCAGGGCCGCGAAAAGCGGCCCCGAACCGCACCCTGCGTCCAGGATCCGGTGGCCGGTCACATCGCCGGCGAGGCCGATCATCGCCGGCCGTTCGTAATAGGCGTTGAGGAGGCTGGACTCGTTCTCCACCGCGTAGCTCGCGGCGAAATTGTCGTAGTGGTCGGATTTCATAGATTCTCGCTCCCGGTAAGCACTCACGATCAGTTCGGTGGGCTTGAGCCTAACAACCGCCGTGTGCGGAGCGCGCACAAGGCCCGTTGGCTAAGGCTCTCTACCCAGCGCACAAGGCCCGAGTGAGGTGCCACAAGTCGCCCCTTGGTATTCGCGAGGGGCCAAGGAAGGCCCCTTCGCGACTCTGGATGGGGCAAGTGATGGCACCTCGCCTAGGCGACGCGGAACTCCACCACGTTCCGAAGTCGAATCATCGATACCGCGAGCGAGGAATGCGTTCCCAGTTCCCACACGGTTTAATCGAGCCCCGCCGCGTTGTCTCGCAGGGGGGCACCGTGTCGGGAGGTTCGGGGTCTTCCCACTCGTCGACATCATCCGAGGAAACGGATTCATGCGCTGGCGTCCAGAGCCGCGCGGCGGGCTCGTAGGAATTCATGAACATTTCGCAATCGCAACAACACGCACCCATCGCTGAGAGCCGCACTAGCAGTCCCGTGGCACGAGGGGCAACGCTATCTCGATAGTGCACAGCGAACCGGTGGGTGCCGTCGCACCCGAACTCGTCGACTTGACGAGCCACGAAGCAGACGAGACACTCGCCGGCCGTAGGAGTTATGAGCGTCGAGGCGGCATCATGAAGGATCCGCTCTGCCCATTCAGTGATCGATATGCGTTCCATGTGGAAACCCTGCCACTCACCTCCGACATCGGAATTCGACCACGTTCTGACGGTGAAAAGCACTCGTCGATGAACAGCCGCGCCAGCTGATCGAAGTCTCGCAGCCCTAACGCATTGTGCGCGACTACCTCGATCGAAGGAGCGGTCACGCGACCTTCAGCGGTGGGATTACTGCAACCCTTGTCCGGCAGCGTCCGGCGCTCGCGACGCAGCGGCGGGCGCAGAAGATCACGAATTAGGTAGTGAACCCACACATCGACCCAGATGCCACAAATGGCCCCGCGGCCTTCGCGAGGCGCCAGCAAGGGCCCCTTCGCCACGCTGCATGGGGCCAATGCTGGCACCTCGCGAAGGTGCCGTCCTCGCCAAGGGGCGCTTCTTGACACGTCGTGCGCGAGCAGACAAGAAACGGCCCATGGATGCTGCGGCTACACGTTGAAGCGGAACTCCACCACGTTCCGACAGTGAGAAACAGTTCATCGTTCACCACGCGCGTCCACGCAGATCGATCGTGCCGACGGGCCATGCGGCCAGCTCGGAGGCGACCGGCAGCACCATGAGCGGCTGCCCCGGCGCATCGCCGGCCGCCCGCCCGTCCCGCCCGATAGACCACTCGGCCGCATAGATTCGACGCCACCCGCACGTTGTGTAGAACGGCACCACTTCTTCCCGGCATCCGAGGTAGCCGAAGCCGANGCCCCCGGCATCCAGCATCGACTGCGCCGCGCTGGCCATGAGCCGATTCCCCAGCCGCTGACCGCGCGCTCGCTCAGAGACCAGCACTCCTCCGACACCTGCGATGGTGACCTCGACATCACCCACCCCGATGACGCGACGCGCCCAGCCTACGTGTCCGACGATGTCATCACCGGATCGACAGATCACGTGGCGATCGTGAGGAGCGTAGCCATACGGCTGATCCGGATCCCATGGTCCGAAATCATAGAAATACTCGTCGTTGAACAGCCTCGCCAGCTGGTCAAAGTCTCGCGCCCCCGACGCATTGTGCTCGACGACCTCGATCGAGGGATCGGTCACGCGACCTTCAGCGGTGTGATCGATGCAACCTTGTCCCGCAGCGCCCGGCGCTCGCGACGCAGCTCATAGTTGGACTGCAGGTTCATCCAGAACTCTTCCGATGTTCCGAAGTACCGCGCCAGGCGGATCGCCGTGTCGGCCGTGATGCCCCGCTTGCCGTGCACGATCTCATTGATCCGGCGCGGCGGCACCCCAATGCTGACCGCGAGCTTGTTCTGCGTGATCCCGAATCCATCGATGAAGTCCTCCATCAGAATCTCTCCCGGATGGATCGGCTCGATCGGGTCATTCTCAGTGGTAGTCGACGAGTTCGACATTGTCCGCTCCTCCTTCTCTCCAGTCGAAGCAGATGCGCCACTGGGCGTTCACCCGGATGCTGTACTGACCTCGACGGTCACCGACCAGCCGCTCCAAACGATTCCCCGGAGGGATCCGAAGATCCTCGACATCCTTGGCCGCATTGACCAGCTCGAGTTTCCGCAGGACTGCTCGCTGTACGGTCCGGTCGACACCCTTGACGTACTGCTCGTGCCAGATCTTTCCAGTGTCTCTGTTGCCGAACGACCTGATCACGCGATCAGTCTATAACGCATCGCGTCAATAACGCTAGACGTTAAACCGGAACTCCACCACGTCGCCGTCCTGCATGACATATTCCTTGCCCTCGATGCGCGCCTTGCCCTTGGAACGGGCTTCGGCGATGGAGCCGGCNTCCATGAGGTCCTCGAACGAGAAGATCTCCGCCTTGATGAACCCCTTCTGGAAATCGGTGTGAATGACTCCGGCGGCCTGCGGGGCGGTCCACCCCTTGTGGATGGTCCAGGCGCGGCACTCTTTGGGGCCGGCCGTGAGGTAAGTCTGCAGCCCGAGAGTGTCGAAACCGATGCGGGCGAGCTGGTCGAGTCCGCTCTCGGCCTGACCGGTGGACGCGAGCATTTCCGCGGCGTCCTCGGCGTCGAGTTCGCTGAGCTCGGACTCCAGCTTGGCATCGAGGAACACCGCGTTCGCCGGTGCCACCAGGGCGGCCAGGGTGTCGAGCTTGGCCTGGTCCTGCAGCACGGCCTCGTCCACGTTGAACACATAGATGAAGGGCTTAGCCGTGAGCAGGCCCAGTTCGCGGATCGGCTCAATGTCGAGGGTTGCTGCCGAGAGCGGCTGTCCGGCGTCGAGGATTGCCTGCGCCTTGAGCGCGGTCTCCANCACGAGCGGCGCCATCTTNCGCCCCTTGACCTCTTTTTCAAAGCGCAGCACGGCTTTTTCCAGCGTCTGCAGGTCGGCGAGGATCANCTCGGTGTTGATGGTCTCCATGTCACCGGCCGGGTTGACGGCGCCGTCGACGTGCACCACATCGGGGTCGGCGAAGCCGCGGATGACCTGGGCGATGGCATCCGCTTCACGGATGTTCGCGAGGAACTTGTTGCCGAGCCCCTCACCCTCACTGGCGCCACGCACGATGCCGGCGATGTCGACGAACGACACCGGAGCGGGCAGGAGAGTCTTGCTGCCGTAGATCGTGGCGAGCGCCGCGAGCCGGGAGTCGGGAAGGTTGACGATCCCCACGTTCGGCTCGATCGTGGCGAAAGGGTAGTTCGCCGCCAGCACGTTGTTCTTGGTGAGGGCGTTGAAGAGGGTTGACTTGCCAACATTGGGCAGTCCGACGATTGCAATAGTAAGAGCCACGAGAGACCATTCTACCGGCTGCGTCGCCGGGGTACTGTCGGCGGCCCGTGAGAACATTAGTGGGTGCTTAACTTCACCGCAATCGACTTCGAAACCGCCAATTCTTCGGGTGCCTCGGCGTGCTCGGTGGGACTGGTCAAGGTGCGCGACGGAGTGGTCGTCGACAAGGTCTACTGGTTGATCAAACCGCCGGTCGGACACGATGCTTTTCTCTCGTGGAACATGAAGATCCATGGCATCCATCCATCGGATGTTGTCGGCGCCGACTCGTGGGCCCGGCAACTTCCCAAACTGGTCGGCTTCGTCGGCCGGGATTCCCTCGTGGCCCACAACGCCGGTTTCGACCTGGGCGTCATCAAGACCGCATCCACCGTGACCGGGCAGGTCATTCCCGACTTCACGTATATCTGCAGCCTGCAGGTGGCCCGACGCACGTACCACCTCGATTCCTATCGCTTGCCCGTTGCCGCCATGGCCGCCGGCTTCGAGGACTTCGACCACCACAATGCACTGGCCGATGCCGAGGCGTGCGCCGCAATCATCATCGACTCCGCCGCCCGGCACGACGCGGCCACCCTCGAGCAGCTGGCCCACATCACCCGGGTGAAGATCGGGGCCATTGGTCCCACCGCCACCCGGGAACGCGCGGCGACACACGGCCCGATGGCCCTGGGCTGACCCTCGGACGGGCCGATAGGTACCCAGCACCGCTCCACTAAGATCAAATCGAATCACGCAGCACTGGCATGCTGTCAGGCGTGCGTGCCGGAGGATCATGAACCGCATCCTGGACGCCGACGTTGTCATTCTTGGCGCGGGATGCGCGGGGTTGTCCCTGGCGAGCCGGCTGGCCCAAGACCAGACACGTCTGCGGATCATGCTGATCGATCCACGAACGGGCTATCGCGACGACCGAAGCTGGTGCTTTTGGCGGCCGGACGAACACGACCTGTCCGACCTGGTTTCGGCCCGATGGGCGGGTTGGCGCTTCTCCGACGCCGCCGGAGAATCAGCCCTGCACAGCGTGCCCGGCCTGACCTACCAGTACATTCGCAGCATCGATTTCTACAACCGTGCCCTGGAGCAGATTGCCGCCGCGCCCACAATCGAGCTTCGACTCGGAGTCCGCGCGGGCGCAATCACTCTCGCGCCCGACGGAATTCAGGTGGAGACCGATCAGGGCCCCGTGCTCGCGGGTCAAGTCATCGACACGCGGCCTCGACAGCAGGACGCCATCCTGTACCAAAGCTTTGTCGGCATCGAGCTGAACAGCAGCACACCCCACGGATTCAACCCGGGTGAGGTCACGCTGATGGGCTCGATGGCGGCGGATGATGACGGGCTGCGGTTTGTGTATGCGCTTCCCCTCGATGACAACCGGCTGATCCTGGAATGGACCCGGTTCGGCGCGGTGCCNACGCCCCGAGACCAGCTCACGACCGAACTCGACGCCTTGCTGCACGCGCACTCGCTCGGGAACGCCGAGCGCGTGCGAACAGAGGGTGGCGTGCTCGCCATGGGACTCCTGCCCGACACCACCCCGGCTCTCCCCGGGGTCGTCTCCGCGGGAAATGCCGGTGGGGCGCTCCGAGCCGCGTCCGGGTACGGGTTCCTCCGGATCCAGCGCTGGGCGGAGGCCTGCGCCGGTCGCCTGCTTGAGGGGGCGCCGGCCATCGGCCATCCGCCCGAGCCGTGGTCTCGCGCCACCCTCGATCGCCTCTTCCTGCAAGCCGTGCGTCGGCATCCCGAGCGAACAGCCGAGTANTTTCTGGCCCTGGCCCAGGGAGTTCCAGCACCGAGCCTGTTGAGGTTCCTCAGCGACGGCGCGCNCACCCTCGACTACGCCCGCATCATCGGCAGCCTGCCCAAACGTCCGTTCATCCATGAGATGGGCCGACGCCCAACGTACTCGCCGGCGCCCCCGGCCACGGTTGTGGCTGCAGAATCCCAGGCCGGCACGGGTCAGAACGCTGCCGTTGAGCTGCCGCTCGTCGGCCTCAGGCAAGAGGAAGCTGTTTCATGACCGCGACCGGACAGGACAACCGCACGTCCGAACGGCGGCACGTGCCCACCGAAACCCTGGCCTTCTCCGGGATTACTCTCCTGGTGCTGGCCTTCATCGGCCTCGGACTGCCGCTTCCGCCGCTGCCCGTGCAAGTGGCGGTGATGGGACTTCTCGTGGCCTTTCTGGGCCTTCCGCACGGCGCGCTCGACCCGATGATCGCGCGCCGGATGGGCCTGTGGCGCACCCCCGTCGGGTTTCTCAGCTTCAATCTGCTCTACATCCTCGTGGTGGTCGCCGTCGTGGCGTTGTGGTTGCTCGCGCCGCCCCTGAGCCTGGTTGTTTTTCTTCTCGTCTCGGCGATGCACTTCGGGTCGGACTGGAACACCGGTCGCCCGGCCTGGCTGCGCTTCCTGAGCGGTTTCGGCCTGTTGACCCTGCCGGCGATGGCTCACCACTCCGACGTGGCAACCGCCTACACGGTGCTGGCGGGGCCGGGCGGCGGTGTTGTCGCCGACGTTCAGGCCTGGCTGGGCCCGCTGGCCCTTGCCGGCATGCTGCTCGGGGCCGTGCTCGCCGCTCGCCGCAGCCCGCACGAATCGGTGGAGATTGTTCTCGCGGGGGCACTCGCCCTGGTGGCGCCTCCCCTGGTGTTCTTCACTGTGTATTTCTGCTCGCTACACAGCTTCCGCCACCTGAAGGCCGGTTTTCGAGCCGAACGCGGCGGCGGACGGATGCCGGTCATCATCACGGTGGTCTACACCGCCGTTCCGCTGCTGATTGCCGCTCTCATTCTGGTCACCGGGTCGCCCTCCTCCAGCCTCGACGCCGGCGTTCTGCAGGTGGTTTTCATCGGCCTCGCCGGGCTCACCGTTCCCCACATGATGGTGGTCACGTACGAGAGCATCCTCAGCAAGCGAACCGATGAACCGACCCGGGCCGATTCGGACTCGCTCAGGCCGCAGCGCCGACCCTGACCGGTAATGTCGGTGGTCGCTGGCAGACTTTGAGCATGGATACGGTTCTTAGCCTCGTTGTCGGCCTCGTGATCGGCGTGGCACTCGGTGCCCTCGCGGTGGGTGCGCTGCGACGTCGTCGGTCGGCGCCCGACACCGGCGCCGAAGCGCCCGCGATCATCGAGGCACGCCATCAGGTCGCCCTCGCCGAGGTAAGGGCGCGCGAAGCGGGTGCCCAGGCCGTTCTGCGCGAGGAGCTGGCCGCCCAGAATGCCACGGCCGACGGCCTGCGGAGCCAGGTGACGGATGCCCGCCAGCAGTATCGCGAACTGATCGAGCGTCAGCACGTGGAGCAGTCAGCGCGTGCGGAACGCGAGCAGGAAGAAAGCCGGGTGCTGCAGGCCCTCGCGCCCGTTCGGGCGAGTCTGCAGGATATGCAGACCAAGGTCGCCGAGCTCGAGGCACAGCGCAGCGTGCAGCACGGTGAGCTGAGTTCTCAACTGCGCTCCGCCACGGAGGCCGAGGAACGATTGCGCAGCACTGCCGAGACGCTTGCCTCGGCACTTCGCGCCAACAACACCCGAGGAGTGTGGGGGGAAACCCAGCTGCGCAGCGTGGTGGAGGCGGCGGGACTGATCGAACGGGTCGACTTCGACCTGCAGTCCAGCATCAGCTCCGACGCCGGTGCCGGCCGGCCGGACATGGTCGTTCACCTTCCCGGTGGCAAGAACATCGCCGTCGATGCCAAGGTTCCCTTCACCGCTTTTCTCGAGGCGAGCAACATTCCCCAGGCGGCCACCGGCGTCGAGGGCGCCCAGCGCGCCGTGCATATGAAGGCGCACGTGAAAGCGGTGCGCGATCACATCACCGCACTCGGAAGCAAGGCCTACTGGCAGGGCCTCGACGCGTCCCCGGAGATCGTGATCGCCTTCATCCCCAGCGAATCACTCGTATCGTCGGCGCTCGAGGCCGACCCGTCCCTGATGGAATTCGCCTTCAGCAAGCGGGTGGCACTGGCATCCCCGGTCACCCTATGGTCGGTCCTGAAGACCGTGGCCTTCAGCTGGCAGCAAGACGTACTCACCCACGATGCCAAGGTGCTCTTCGATCTCAGCCGCGAGCTGTACTCCCGACTCAACACCACGGCGACCCACATCGAGAAGCTGGGCCGATCGCTCGAACGCACGGTGAAGGATTACAACGGCTTCGTCGGTTCCATGGAACGCCAGGTGCTCCCCACAGCGCGCAAGCTGAACGCCCTCGACGAGTCGAAGGTACTCGCCCCGCTCATCGCGATCGAGGAAGTTCCCCGCGCTCTCACCGCGTATGAGTTCGTCGCTGAACTCGATACTCCGGAACGCGCGACCGCGGAACCCGAGACCTCGGAAGCCAAGACGTCGGAATCCGACGCGCCCGGCGTTCATTTCGATCGGGCCGACCGTCCGGCCTGACGCCAGGCACGACGCACAAACGGAAAAGCCCGCCGTGGGCCCCTCAGGGGCCGGTTCACGGCGGGCGTATTCCGGGTTGGACAAATTGGTCAGACTAAGTGGGTCAGAGCCACTTCTCGGCGAGGTGCTCCGCGATTACGCGGCGCGCCGTCCCCGAACGCGAGCGCAGCACAATGCTCTCGGTGCGGATGATCGGGCCCCGGCGCCGAACGCCGTCGACGAGTCCGCCGTCGGTCACGCCGGTGGCCACGAAGAACGTGTTGTTGCCGCTGACCATGTCGTCAAGCTCGAGCAGCTTGTCCACGTCGAGCCCAGCGGCCACTCCGCCGGCACGCTCGGCGTCATCCTTCGGGGCCAGACGCCCCTGCATGTATCCGCCGAGAGCCTTGAGGGCGCACGCCGTGGTGATTCCCTCCGGGCTGCCACCAACGCCCACGCACATGTCGATGCGCGTTTCGTAGCGCGCGGCGTTGATGCCGCCGGCCACATCGCCGTCGAGCATCAAGCGGGTGCCGGCGCCGGCGGTTCGGATCGCATCGATGAGTCCGGCATGGCGCGGACGATCTAGCACCGCGACGGTGATTTCACCGACAGGCTTCTTGAGCGCGCGGGCCAGCTCGCGCAGGTTCTCGTCGATGGACTGGTCCAGGCTGACGACGCCGCGTCCGGCTGCGCCAGTAACGATTTTGTCCATGTAGAAGATCGACGATGCGTCGAGCATGGTGCCACGGTCGGAAACAGCGATGACCGAGATGGCGTTCTGGCGGCCCGCGGCAGTGAGGCTGGTTCCATCGATCGGGTCGACAGCGATGTCGCACGCCGGACCGCGGCCGTTCCCGACACGCTCACCGTTGAACAGCATCGGGGCGTCGTCTTTTTCGCCCTCGCCGATCACGATGAGGCCGTCGAAGTTGACGGTGCCGAGGAAGACGCGCATGGCGTCGACGGCGGCTTTGTCGGCGGCGTTCTTGTCGCCGCGTCCGATGAAGGGCACTGCGCGGATGGCCGCCGCTTCGGTGGCGCGTACGAGTTCCATGGCGAGGTTGCGGTCAGGGTGCTGGTAAAGCGTGGCGGTCTCAGTGCTGTTCACGGAAGGTCCTCCCGGACGTTGTTTCGACATCGATGACGGCGGATGCGCGGTGGATCGCGCAGGATTTCCGCCCGCAGTCACCCTATCGCGCCGACACATCCGTCACGGAAACTCACCCCTTCAGTAGACTGTGAGCCAAACCCCGCACACTTTCGAGGAGATGTTATGCCCATCGCTACCCCCGACCAGTACGCAGAGATGCTGGACAAAGCCAAGACCAAGGGATTCGCCTACCCGGCGTTCAACGTCTCGTCGTCGCAGAGCATCAACGCGGTGCTCCAGGGACTCACCGAAGCCGGATCTGACGGCATCATCCAGGTCACCACGGGCGGCGCGGACTATTTCGCCGGCCACACCGTGAAGAACCGTGCCTCCGGAGCCCTCGCGTTCGCCCGTTTCGCCCACGAGGTCGCCGCGAACTATCCCATCACCGTTGCCCTGCACACCGACCACTGCCCGAAGGGCGCCCTCGACGACTTCGTGATGCCGCTCATCGTGGCTTCCGAGGCCGCCGTCAAGGATGGTGGAAACCCGATCTTCCAGTCGCACATGTGGGACGGCTCCGCAATCGCACTGGATGAAAACCTCGACATCGCCAAGGAGGTCCTCAAGCGCACCCGCGGCATCAACGCCATTCTCGAAGTTGAGATCGGCGCCGTCGGCGGCGAAGAAGACGGTGTCCAGGCTGACATCAATGAAAACCTGTACACGACCCTCGACGACGCCGTCAAGATGATCGAAGCCCTCGGCCTCGGCGAACAGGGGCGTTACATGGCCGCCCTCACGTTCGGCAATGTGCACGGCGTCTACCACCCCGGAAATGTGAAGCTTCGTCCGGAGCTGCTCAAGGAGATCCAGAACGGTGTCACTGCCAGGTTCGGACTCGCCGCTCTGCCGCTCGACCTCGTCTTCCACGGCGGATCGGGTTCGTCCGATGCTGAGATCGCCGAGGCCGTCGCCAATGGCGTCGTGAAGATGAACATCGACACCGACACCCAGTACGCGTTCACCCGCTCCATCGCCGACTACATGTTGAAGAACTACGACAGCGTGATCAAGGTCGACGGTGAGGTTGGCAACAAGAAGGTCTACGATCCTCGCGCCTGGGGCAAGGTGGCCGAGTCCGCCATGGCCGCACGCGTCGTGCAGTCCACCAAGCAGCTCGGCTCTGCCGGGCACTCGAACAGCTAGCTTTCACCCAGCACAACCCATCGGCCTCCCGCTTCAAGAGGCCACGGAAAGGTTCCCGCGTGACAAACGACGATTCCTCGAACGAGGTTCCCCGCGACCGGCGCCCCCGGCCCCAGTTCGGTGAACTCGCTCCGGAGGGGTGGACGTGGGAACCGCCGGAACAGCCNGGTTCCAGCGACAACGCCGCGCCGGACGCTGCTGCGGTGGACACCGCAGCCGTTCGGCCGGCCACCGCGCAGTCGGTGCCGGCCGAGGGAAAACGGCCCGCATCGGTCTGGGACCGTCCGGTCACTCTGGGGCTTCTGGTTCTGGGCCTGCTGGGAACGTTCTTCGCGATTTCCATCCTGAATTCACTCCCCCAAGCCATTCAGGCGATGTATACGCAGGAAAGCCTCGGCACCTATACCCGGGCCGCTGGCGTTGATGCCATTCTGCTCGCCGGTGGAATCGTGCAGGCTCTACTCTGGGCGGTCACCGCTGCGCTGTCGATCTGGCTTCTGGTTCGCGGTCGCCGCGGCTTCTACGTTCCGCTGATCGGCGGGTTCGTGTCGCTGATCCTGATCTTCGTGTTCATGGCCGTCGTGCTCGCGGGCGACCCCACGCTGATCAACTCGATCGCCGGCACACAGCCGTAACGACGGGCAGAAGACGACGGCGAACGGGGCCGAACCGAATCGAATCGAACCCTCGGCAACGGCCGGTCGGCCACTGCGCCCGTGCGACGCCTAGTCGGTGGAGTCCGCGCGTCCGCCGATGGCACGGGCATCAACGTTGCCGGCCGCGTCCTTGCGCAGCTCCTTGGGCAGGGAGAAAATCAGGTCTTCCTCCGCCGTCTTGACCGGTTCCACGTCGTTGTATCCGGCATCGGCGAGGGCCTCCAGCAGCTCTTCCACGAGTTCTTCGGGAACGGATGCCCCACTCGTGACGCCAACGGTGCGCACGCCGTCGAGCCACTCCTGCTTGACCTCGCTGGCGAAGTCCACCCGGTAGGCGGCCTTGGCCCCGTATTCCAGGGCCACTTCGACGAGACGAACCGAGTTGGACGAATTGGCTGAGCCCACCACGATCACGAGGTCGGAGTCGGTGGCCACCTTCTTGATGGCAACCTGGCGGTTCTGCGTGGCATAGCAGATGTCGTCACTGGGTGGATCTTGCAGGTTGGGGAACCGAAGGCGCAGGCGGCGCACAGTCTCCATGGTTTCGTCCACGCTGAGGGTGGTCTGTGACAACCACACCACGCGATCGGGGTCCCGCACCTCCACCGTGTCGGCTTCCGCGAGACTGCCCACGAGGGTCGTGTGCTCGGGAGCTTCCCCGGCCGTGCCCTCGACTTCTTCGTGGCCTTCGTGGCCGATGAGCAAAATCTGAAAGTCATCGCGGGCGAATCGCACGGCTTCGCGGTGCACCTTCGTGACCAAGGGGCAGGTAGCGTCGATGGCCTGCAAGCCACGAGCCGCTGCCGCGTTGACGACGGCCGGCGAAACACCGTGGGCGCTGAAGACGATGTGCGAACCGGTGGGAACCTCATCGACCTCGTCGACGAAGATGGCTCCCTTGCTTTCGAGCTCGGAGACGACATGAATGTTGTGCACGATCTGTTTACGCACATAGACCGGTGCGCCGTAGTGCTCAAGGGCCTTCTCGACCGCAATCACCGCCCGGTCCACACCGGCGCAGTAGCCACGCGGGGCCGCGAGAAGCACGCGTTTCTGTCCGACAACCGGGGTATCCTTGAGCCTATTGCGTGCGCTCGGAATCCGAGGCATGCCGAGGCCGACGACGGTCTGCTTTGTACTGTTAGTCACCCGATTAGTCTACGTGGGACGACTGGACACACCGTGGGAGGAATCCACCATGACAAACGCCGGTTCAACCAGCCCTGGCCCAACGATGACGGATGCCCCGGCAACCGTTGAATCGCCGTGGCCGGTCGCCCTGCTGTCCACCAAGATCCGCGGTTACATCGAGCGGCTCGGAACGGTGTGGGTTGAGGGCGAGGTCACGCAGTGGGGCGCGAGCGGTGGAAATGTCTACGGCAAGCTCAAGGACCTGGCCGAGGACGCCACCGTGAGCTTCACAATTTGGTCCTCGGTGAAATCCCGGCTCACCGCGGACTTCAAACAGGGTGACCGCGTGATCGCCCTCGTCAAGCCCAGCTACTGGGTCAAGGGCGGCAGCCTGACCATGCAGGTCTTCGAGCTGCGACACGTGGGCCTCGGCGACCTGCTCGAACGTCTGGAGAAGCTGCGAACACTGCTGGCGGGCGAAGGGCTCTTCGACGCGTCACGCAAGAAGCCGTTGCCCTTTCTGCCGCACTGCATCGGCCTGGTCACCGGCAAGGACTCCGACGCCGAGAAAGACGTGATCCGCAATGCCCAGCTCCGTTGGCCGGCCGTCACCTTCCGGGTGGCGCATGCCATCGTGCAGGGTGACCGCGCCGCCGGCGAGGTGACCGCAGCAATCCAGCGGCTGGACGCCGACCCCGAGGTCGACGTGATCATCGTGGCCCGTGGCGGTGGAGATTTTCAGAATCTGCTCGCTTTCAGCGACGAGGGCGTGGTGCGAGCCGCCGCCGCNTGCACCACCCCGCTGGTGAGCGCCATCGGGCACGAGGCCGACCGNCCGCTGCTCGATGAGGTGGCGGACCTGCGCGCATCGACCCCCACGGATGCCGCGAAACGCGTCGTGCCCGANGTCACGGACGAACTCAACCGGGTGCAACAGGCGCGCGCTCGCCTCAGCACGCGACTCACCGGCATCCTCTCGCACGAAGTGGACCGTCTCGGCCAGCTGCGTTCGCGGCCGGTCCTGGCCGGTTCAAACTGGATGATCGATTCCCGGTCCGAGGACCTCACCCGCTACGTCGCGCGGGGGGTCGAACTCGTGGGCCGGGTTGTGGAGCGTGCCGGGGACACCATCGTGGACCTGCGGTCCCAACTGCGGGCGCTGTCACCACAAGGCACCCTCGACCGTGGCTACGCCATCGTGCAACTGCCGGCCGGAGCGGTCTTGCGGACGGCCGACGAGGCTCCCGCCGACACTGCCCTGCTGATCACCCTCGCGCACGGGTCCCTGACCGCCGTCTCCACGCAGACGACGCAGCCTGCCGCGCCCACGAAATAGAATGGATGCCATGACCACGCCGGCAGCAGACCTCAGCACACCGAGTTTCCAGGAGCTCAGCTACGAACAGGCTCGTGACGAGCTCATTCGCGTCGTCAATCAGTTGGAGCAGGGTTCCAACACCCTCGAGGAGTCTCTCGCCCTGTGGGAACGCGGCGAGGCGCTCGCGCGCCGCTGCGAGGACTGGCTCATCGGTGCCAAGGCACGCCTCGATGCGGCGCGGGCCGGTCAGGTCGCGGCCGCCGACGCAGACAACGCCACCGCATGACGAAAGCAGGCCGGCGCCCCCGAGTGGTCGCCGAACTCGGACGCCCCGAGACGGCTCAGGAAACCGCCGACCGCAAAGCCGAGAATTCCCGCACCTATCGCGCGCGCAAGACCGTCAATAATCTGGTGCTCTCACTCCTGGTCACCCTGGCAGCCGTGCTGATGATCGTGCTCCTCGTTCCCCGCAACGACCAGCCGGTGGACCGCTCCGTCGATTTCACAGCGGTCGCATCCCAGCTGCAACCGAGTGTCGAGACCCCGCTCGCCGTGCCGGTACTGCCGGAGGGCTGGAGCGCGAACGCCGCGGAGTGGCGCACCTCCGATGGGGTTTCATCCTGGTACATCGGTCTGATCACGCCCGAAAACCAGTTCATCGGTCTGAATCAGGCGTTTGACGCCAATCCCACCTGGCTCTCCCAGAAACTTCGCTCTCAATCGCCCACCGACACCGTCACCATCAACGGCGTCACNTGGGACCGGTACAACAACACGGCNCCGCAGCGTGACCGAGGCAACTTTGACGAGGCCCTCGTGACCACATCAGGATCCAGCACCTACACCCTCATCGGAACAGCCGCGAACGCCGACTTCGAGACGCTGGCGAGTGCCCTCGCCGCAAATGTGACGGCCAACCGTTGAACGAGCGCCTCACCCCAGCCGTCGCCTGGACCCAATTGCGCGACGGCAACGAGCGCTTCGTCGCGGGCAATCCNCGTCACCGTCAGGATGTCGACCGCCGAGCGGAGCTGTCCGACAAGCAGATGCCGCATGCCGCCCTCTTCGGCTGCAGTGACTCGCGATTAGCCGCCGAAATCATCTTCGACCAGGGCCTGGGCGATCTGTTCGTCATACGCAACGCCGGTCAGATCATCTCCGATTCGGTGCTCGGCTCCCTCGAATATGCCGTGGCCGTGCTCAACGTTCCACTCATCATCGTTCTCGGGCACGACAAGTGCGGCGCCGTGCAGGCAGCAATCGACTCACAAACCGAAGACGCCCCCGCGCTGCCGGTGCACATCACCAACATCATCGAGAAGATCGTGCCGGCGGTGCGTCGCGTGAGCGGATCCTCGCCGGCAGATCGCATCGACCCGGCCACCATCGACGCCGGCGTGGTGGGACGTGAGCACCTGCGGGACACCGTTACCGAGTTGCTCGAGCGATCCGAGGTGATCAGCGACGCCATTGCAGCGGGTACATTGGCTATCGTCGGCGCAAATTACCGACTGCTCGTCGGCAGTGCCGACCCGCACATCATCGTGGGCGTCATCTGAGGTCCCGCAGGCTCACCCGTTCCACAGACCTGATGACCCACAGTCCCGCGCACCGAAGCGCACAAGCACCAAACTCAATCAGCACCGAAAGGTAATGCATACAGTGGTGGACACCTCCGTAAACGCCGGCTACCGGATCGAACACGACACGATGGGTGAGGTCCGCGTTCCCACGGATGCGCTCTATGGTGCCCAAACCCAGCGCGCCGTCGAGAATTTCCCGATCTCCGGCGCCGGGCTGGAATCAGCGCAGATTGCGGCCCTCGCCCGCATCAAGAAGTCTGCCGCCCTGGCCAACGCCCAGCTCGGCGTTCTCGACCAGGACATCGCCGAGGCGATCGCCGCCGCGGCCGATGAGGTCATCACCGGCCGCTATGACAGCGAATTCCCGATCGACGTGTACCAGACCGGCAGCGGCACCTCGTCGAACATGAACATGAACGAGGTCATCGCGACCCTCGCCACCCGCAGCCTCGGCCGTCCGGTTCACCCGAACGACCACGTGAACGCCAGCCAATCGTCCAACGACGTCTTCCCCACCTCGGTGCACATCGCCGTCACCAGCGCCCTCATCGACGAGCTGATCCCGTCCCTGGATCACCTCGCCGTTTCCCTCGAGGCGAAGGCCGAGCTGTGGAAGGGTGCGGTCAAGGCCGGCCGGACCCACCTGATGGACGCCACGCCCGTCACGCTCGGCCAGGAGTTCGGCGGCTACGCCCGCCAAATGCGCCTCGGCATCGAGCGCGTTCGCACGGCCCTCCCCCGCATCGCCGAGGTGCCCCTCGGCGGCACCGCGGTCGGCACCGGCATCAACACGCCCGCCGGTTTTCCCCAGCTGGTCATCGAGCTGCTGGTCACGGAGACCGAACTGCCGATCACCGAGGCGAGCGATCACTTCGAAGCTCAGGCCAACCGTGACGGCCTCGTCGATGCCTCCGGTGCCCTGCGTACCATCGCCGTGAGCCTCACGAAAATCTGCAACGACCTCCGGTGGATGGGCTCCGGCCCGAACACGGGCTTCGGCGAGCTGAACATCCCCGATCTGCAGCCCGGTTCGTCGATCATGCCCGGCAAGGTCAATCCGGTCATCCCGGAAGCCGTGCTCATGGTGTGCTCGCGTGTCATCGGCAACGACGCCACCATCGCCTGGTCGGGTGCCTCTGGTTCCTTCGAACTCAACGTGGCCATCCCGGTGATGGGTACCGCCCTGCTCGAGTCGATCCGTCTGCTCACCAATGCCACCCGCGTTCTGGCCGACAAGACCGTCGACGGCCTAGAAGCCAACCTGGAGCATGCTCGCGCCCTAGCCGAGAAGTCGCCGTCGATCGTGACACCGCTCAACCGGGTGATCGGCTACGAGGCCGCCGCCAAGGTCGCCAAGAAGGCCGTGGCTGAAGGCCTCACCGTGCGCGAGAGCGTCATCGCGCTCGGCCACGTGGAGCGCGGCGAGCTCACGCTGGACCAGCTCGACACGGCTCTCGACGTGCTCAGCAT